>Ga0247810_10000020_pt1 | contig 283026 bp, 295 predicted proteins | sample UWRJL119311C1_FD_179918 | JGI IMG/M metagenome (GOLD analysis project Ga0247810, IMG submission 179918) | Plant litter microbial communities from Arlington Agricultural Research Station in Wisconsin, United States - UWRJ-L119-311C-1 | ecosystem: Environmental > Terrestrial > Plant litter >...
CTGTATATGCCTTGTGTCCAATGCCACTGATATGAGACGAGCCGAGTTTGCAAGTGCAGAAAGTCTAGCCACAACAGAGGATCCAACGCCAGAGGAAATCGTCGAAAAACAAGAAGAAAGTCAATTGGCTTAGTGTATGTCGCTTAAGCCAAAACCACCCATATTCATGGTCTTCTACAAGACGTACAAAGCCTCGCTCAAATTCGTACCATAGGTATACTGCATGAGTTCTACCGCACGCTATCAAAGTAAATAGGCGAGACGCCTATTTACCTCCACGGTTGTTCTTCTTGGGCTTGGCCACGGTGCTCCATCCGTCATCAGCTGGTGCATCAGGATCGGCTTCAACGACTGGAGCAGCAGCAGCAGGAGGTGCAGGTGAAGAAACAGTTGGTGATGAGATACGACCGTTTGAGTTTTGTCGTCCTCCTCTGCCTTCATCAAAGTGTCGTGGGCCACGGCCAGGACCATCGCCTCTACCTCCACGACCTCCTCGTCCACCTCGTGGTCCTCTTGGTGGTCCATCATCTCTTGGTCCTGGTGGACCTGCGGATGGTCTTCTCCAAGCACCAGTCTCTGCTGGCTTTGGTCGAGCTGGAATCTCGGTAGACTTCTCGGCGGCGGTTCCGTTTTCGCTACCTTCGGCAGACTTAGCCACATCCTCACCCTCTGGTCTCTGAAGAATCTCCTTTGGTTCCGATTCAGTAGCTTTTTGATTCTCGGCTTCAGCAGCTTTAGCTTTCGCAGCTTCAGCGCGCTCTGTCTTTGCTTTTTCCTCAGCTTCCTTTTTCTCCGCAAGAGCTGCGAGTCTTGCCTCTTCAACCTGTCTGTCTCTAGCTGCGGTGTCAACTGCAACAGCACCACCAAATGGATTTGACTTTCCGGATGTTGTTGTAGTAGGAGATGGCTGATCTGGCGTTTCGGTAACAGTTCTCTTAGCGAGGTTCAACTTTGGTCGAGTCGATGGTGCAGGAGCAGCAGATCCTAGCGCTGGGGAAGAAGGTGCTTCACTGCGGTCACGAGATGGAACAGGAGACTTTGCAGCAGGGGCATCAGGCTTCATCTTCGTACGCCACTGGCTGTCTTGATCAGCAGCAGTTGGAGCACGCTCTGCTACCGGCCGCTCTTGAAATTCGCGTCTCGGCGGCCGAGAGCCTCCGTCTTGCGAGCTAGGAGCGGGACGTCCCTCACCCCAAGCGGCTGGAGACGATCTACGGTCTCTGAAGCCCTCACCCTTGGGACCATCGTTGGTTCGTGGACGGCCACCATCGCGAGGCGCTCGGTCCTGTTGTGGCATTGGAGACAAAGGACCTCTGCGTTCCCAATTTCCAAAGTCTCGCACCTTTCCGTCGCCTTCAGCACCTGCATAAGGTGTTCGCTCCCTTCGCTCCCCTCCAAAGTCTCCACCAAATCCACCGCCTCCTCGGCCAGAGCCCTGACGATCGCTACCTCCACGGCCTGGTAGATCTGGCAAAGGTCCCTTTCGAGTCCAGTCTGTGATTTCTCTTGCCTCTGGGCGACCATCACGATCCTTAGCTATGGAATGTTAGCGATAAAGCCCGTTTTGCGGCAAACTACTTACGAGGGTCAGCAACACTAATGCGAATGTTACGAGACTGGAAACTGCTTCCATTGAGAGCAAGAGCTCCCTTCAAACCATCTAAGGTGTGGAATTCTGCATAACCAAAGCCCTTAGGCTTCATTTCCATCTTGTCTTCAATAATTCGGACGTTTTTGCATTCACAATCGGCAAAGAAGTCCTTGACATCTTCCTCGGTGGCATCGAAAGAAAGATTTCCGAGGTGTACAGTATAAGGGGGCTTGTCGGGCAGTGGGAGCTCCTCTCGAACAGAGTAACCTAGAAAGAGTAAGCATCAATGGCACCAAATCAGCAAATGCTGAATATTCATGTGAAACTGACCTCCACTTCCTCCATATGCACCCGTGCTGGAGTTATAAGTGGCTCTTTGGCCTCCACCATAACCGGTTCGAGAATCTGTTGTAGTTAGTATTTAAACACGCCCAGTTCCCTCATATATTTAAATTCATGTGGATGTGCGGAGGTGGCAAGCTACATACCGGCTAAAGGATTGAAGGTTAGCAATGTCAAACTCAGGGCAAATCGCTACAAACTTACAGACTGGCATATCCTCCATCTCATCGGCCCATGATCCCATTTCTATAGCAGGTCAGTGGTGATTTAAAGGAGGCAAGGCTGCCTTGGCAGGAAGTCCTACTCTCGTCAGTCAAGAAGGCCCCGAGGGACATCTTCTGCTGCTCCTTCTTCTTGGGCGCTATAGAGGGCAACAGTTAGCGATCATGATTTCAGTACTTAGAGGTCATGAGCAGTCTGCTGGCAGCGCTCAGCAGACATGATATTTTACGAGGGGAGCCTACCCATGATTGCGGTTTTTTTAGGACACTGCGCGAGAACTTATCTTGCGCTTAGTCCTTTCTGGTTGGCCGAAGGAATCTAGGTCCTTCAGTATAAATATTCGTAGTTTGTCTTCTGGTAATGGATATGCAAATATCCGATCGTGCCGTGGTGGTCGATAAAGTCTCGAAATAAAACCGGCCTGAGTGTTGAGAGTGCGATTTACTTTTTCGTTCTGCCAAGCATATTTGATCCACAGTGTTGGCGTTATTATGTAAGGACGACCAGTCCTACTGATTCCATAACCATATCCTCGAAAGAATTCACTAATTCACTTACCACAACAGAATTCGTCCAATTTCTCGCTATTCCTCGGGCCTCACATAATCTCGCAAGGGAAACGTGGACTCTTGAATAATGCGGAAGGTCGTCTTGCCGGGGAAGGAAGATGTCACGGAAGAGATAAACGGCAAGGGGGAAGGATTGATGGAAGATGAAGCTCCTCAACAGCGAAACAAGCTTCCATCAGAAATCTTACAGATCATAAAGCCTGCTCTTACATTCGGTGCTTTTACTGGTATGTTTACTCACTCAATTGACAATTTCCTCCCCATACCGTAACATTTCTTATATGTGTCACGTGATCAAATACTAATCTTGATCTCAGGAGCTTCTGGTGTTTTTGTTGGAGCGTTTGCTGGAGTTGCGCGATCGTCTACGCCAAAGCTTTTTGCTCTGGCTTCGGGAATACAATGGTTCACTCTAGGCACCACATTTTGGGGTAAATAAGTTTCCCAAATGTGCAAATCATTTGACTGACCATCGAGTAGGTTCTAGGGGCCTTCTACTCCATGACTGGAGTGCTGAAGGAACCACAAAGAAGAACAATGTATATATAAGTGCTACGGCCGGAGCGTTGGCTGGATCAGCGGGTGGTCTCCTGCGTTAGTATCAGCCTATCCTAAAATATTTCAACGAGAATCTAATGCCTACAGGCGGCCCCAGAAATGTAATACCAGGAGCTGTAATGTTTGCGCTATTTGGATCAGCAGGACAAGTTGTATATAATACTTTTGATGCTCGAAATTTAGCACAGTCCGAGGTTGAGGCTAAGCCGAGCAACTTCCAGTGGATGAACTCAAAGTGGAATCCGATGCAAGTTTTGACGGATAAGGAGTACGATAGCATGCTCCAAGAGAAGTTGCTGTGGATCAATGCTAAAATCGCGTTGATTGATGAGAGCATCGAAGCTTTGCGAGCTGAAGAGAAAGAGATGGCTTCGAAACAGGCTAACGATAAAGCAGAGCCAGAAGCAAAATAAAATAGATAGGAACAGGATGGGCCTGTTTTGAATACTTGTATATTACTAAATCTAAGATTTCACCATTGAGTCTTCTTTTTTAAGTGCGGCATAATTCTTAGGTTATCATATCATGCTGTTAAGGCAGTGTGCGATGCAAACTAATCAGCCTCGACCACTTTTCTCCCCTCCCCCTATGAACTTCGATCCGTTGTTGCACCACGAATCAAGCAAAAGGTATAAGCTCTTATAAGGTGTTGGTGTTGTTTGATACTCTTCATTATACGTCACCTACTCTCCATGACCCAGCCCTTTTTCCTTCTCTGTTCCTTTCTCTTCGCCACGCTTCGCCCTGCTCTTCAAAGCCTCCAGACCCACACTTCTCACCAACCCACAAAGTGGCCAAAAGCTACCACCAAACTCGATATCATACCAGTAGTTCGCGGCTACGCATATCCCTTCTTCCGATGCAGATTGTGAGACTTTGTGGTACCAGAGAGCGGGGAGGTAGAGCATATCTCCTGGTTCGAGCGTGACCCGCGTTGGTTGTGCAAGGTGGGAGTACTTGGTGGACATTGAAGGTGAGACAGGGGATTCGTCCTATGGTTTTTGGTGTTAGTGACTTGGAAGTGGTTGGTTTATGGAATATGCTCGGCTTTGAGGAGCCGCGCAATCATAAAATCTTAGGCAAATTTTCCAAAGCTCATATTGGGGAAGTCTAGGTGGCACGAAAGTAACTCACAGGATCCCAGGTTGCAAACGGTACAACCTCATCGTCTTCTTTCAAGATCTCTAAGCCCCCGTCTGGATTTCTAGACCATGTCGCGGATGGCAGTTCCCTATCCCAAGAATTTAGTTAAAGTCCCGTATATAGAATCCGATTCATTATCATGGATTGATCTACTTACCTCTCTGCAACGCAGGCGTACGCTACCGGTGGCAACAATACAAAGTGTTTCCTCCCCAAGACTTGCACATAAATGTTCTCATAGTTATCTTTATGTAATGCAGTGGTGGAAAGTGAATTACCAATCCAGAGGTTTACCGCATCAGGTGACTTTTGGAGGGCAATGCGTGCCCAGGGTATGTCTTTTTGGACGTGCGTATAGAGGGTCGCGTATTCGTTGCGGAGGTTATCGTTTTCTGTTGGTTTTGATTTGAATCAGCGACGCAGACCATCACAGTAGATCGAGGAGGTAGGGGATATGAGACAGGATCACTTGACTGTGAGTTACTCACGGGTTTGAGCATATCTCACTTCATCCACCTCATCTAGTGTCTTTCCACTCTGTTCCTGGTTGATGACAAAATCGACAAAGCTATCAAATGGTTGCTCTTCCTCCAGTGGCTTGATGAACAGTAGCTCGCCATCTTCCGTCCTCGTTGGTGCATCTGCATTCCTACCATTGTTTAGCCTTCATCTCCATTAAACAATGATCTTCAGCTCCATTACCAAACCCCACTTTATCTATGCTAAATATGAAATATTTGAACATACCCCCTAGGCGTAATAGCAACATTCACATTCTCCTTCTCCAAAAGTCCTTTCAAGACCCCAACATTCCACGTCTTTACCGCTTCCCAGTCTGAGGCACCACCGCGAACGACGAAAGGCCGATTCTTGGCTACGAAACGCATGAACTCGAGGGCGGAAGGGGCTCCATTAAGTTCATCGATGGTGGGACTGTTGAGTTCGTTGTAGGTGGTAAGGAGGGCAGTGGTAGCGTCCATTTCATCCTCGATATCTGGGATTGATTCTGTAATTTCCATGGTGCGATTCCAAGGTGGAAATGGGAGAGTGAGGCTTGCTGGTGCCTTTTCCTTGGAAGTCGAGATGTTTGGATAGAAAACAAATTCAAAGAAGATATCTGCACTCGTCAGATGAAATTCTAATATTCTCGCACACCAAGGCATGTGGCTGCGATAAATACCATGAACTTCCAACAGGGACAGTATAACGGCTGATATGGAAATTATATTGTTATAATGCTACACAGCTGTATCTTTTTTCGGTTTGTTTCAAAATACCCAAGATCGAGTACGTGGTATATTGCACACACCTTAAATTTATATGATTTCAGGTGCTCATTTTTCTAACAGGTGCTGTACACTCGCTCAGCGGAATTGTCTGACAAGTCTCTTACCTTATTCTTATTCTATTACGATGTCTGCTTTTCTTCTTCTCTTCTCGAGCATTGCAATTCAGCTGTTCCAAACTTGTGCTTTCCTTTGCAAAGTCGCGTGACTCAAAACACCCTTTTGCTTTCGTTGAGCCTCAATTTTAATTGAGTGCCCGTTGAAAATAGACCTTCGCACCGTACAAGGGCTCCCCTCCCCACATTGATCCCATCCAGGATGATGAACGCCGCTAGGGTAGTGCCTGACATCGGTCCTCCGTAGTAAATGAAAATTCAAATGAAAAAGGAATATTTATCATCCAGCTTCTGATTGGGTCGGAGGTCAAGGTTGGTGGATGCATCGGCAAGGCGATACTTCGGTACAGTAGTGTCTAATATCCCTTCAGCCATTTCATCCAATTCCACTATACTCTCAGACCGCTAAGTCTATAGTATAGGGATGGCATAGACCCAAAGAGATGATGCCTAGACAAGTGGCTTGCTATCGATGCCTTAGACCGCGCGCTCTACAGTCGATAGCAACTTCATGGCAATACTCTTCGGCAACTCTGCTCTGGAGACACTGCAGTTCACCCTGTGTGTGCATATTCGTGCGTATATGTGCATAGTGATCTATGTGTTCACCGCAGCTGGCCTAGTCCTGATCCATTACATGCCCTACAGTATGCAGCATTCAGTCGGCACTTCGTATACGAAGTACAACACTGCATCTTGTAGGTTCTTCTCCCTGAGCAGCTAATCACATCCCGCTCCCAAGACCAGTCCGCATCGTGCCCCGCTGGCCTGGGCGGGCTGATTTGCCCCTGGAACTGCAACGGGACGACAAAGATACGAACCCTGCCTCCGTTCACTCCTCCACTCGATCCGATAAACCAAAAAAACAACTATCACGCCCAAAATGCCCACCACGCACGTACTACCTACCCACTATGCGGCTGAGACTGCAGGTGCCAAATCCAATAAGTCGGTTCAGGTATCCCTTTCGTTGTTCCGTTTCTGTTCGTTTCCTCCTCTGCTTAGGTGTTGCCCTCTTTCCATGTCCTTTGAGTCTCTGTAGGAGCCTTTCTTCTGAGTGTTCGAGATTCGTTATCGACCTCATCCATTTCTCTTTTCTACATAATTAATCATGCACTCGTTCTTCTGTCCCACGGTTCTGCCATGGTTGGCGCTCGTCTTCTCGACCCTCGGTGCCGCGGATCCCACATGGCCGTCTGCCATCGATGAGTTGGAGGATGTCATGTACCTCTCAACGGGGTATAGAAGTAGGGGGTTTGCCGCACCTGTTACACCATGCTCGAACGGAGTAGCTGCCGGGCGAAATACAGCTGCTGAAATGCTACGGACCGGCTTTCATGACATGGCAAATACAAATACATTCAATGCACCACATGGAGGAATTGATGCTTCGTTGGCATTGGAGTTGAACAATGGGGATAATGTTGGGACTGGGTTCAACACCACATTCACTACGTATGCGAAGTACCTCAATTCGAGATTGTCCGCGGCGGATTTGGTTGCCCTGGGAGTCTATACATCTGTTCGAGCATGTGGTGGTCCAGCGATACCCATCAAAGGCGGAAGAAAGGATGCAACAGTAGCAGGACCCGGTGGTGCCATCCCCCAGCCCGAGAATGCGATCGGGACCTTCAAGTCGCAATTTCAGCGCATGGGCTTTTCTGCTGTTGACATGATACAAATGGTAGCTTGTGGACATACCCTTGGAGGCGTTCATGCAGGGAACTTCAAGAATATTGTTGAACCAGGAACCGCACCTGATGACTATCAATTATTTGACAATACATTGGTGTTTGATAACAAGGTCCTCACGAATTACATTGCGGGTCCTCCAGCTGATACCAATCCATTGACTCTGGGTATTTCGGTTAAAAATACGAGAAATTCGGATTTCAAGGTTTACAATTCGGACTCTAATGCTACGGTGTCAGCCATGTCCGAAGCAGCGGCTTTCAACAGTGTATGCTCTTCTATCTTAGCTAGAATGATTGATACTGTTGATCCAGGTCTGACAACTCTTTCGGATCCCGTTGCGCCCTATAACGTTAAGCCTACTGGTCTGCAATTAACGCTGCTTTCCGGCGGTACTCTACTTAAATTTTCTGGTGATATCCGAGTTAAGACAACAACTCGTAGTGCAGCACAGATTGTTAGCGTACAGATTGCTTATAAAGACAGGACGGGTAAGGTTGTCAGTGCTCCGATCATGGCCGCAGCAGGTGGTACTGCCAGTGGATTTGATGATACATTCTCCGTATGTGTTTCTATTCTAATCTACGCTATGGATTTTAAACGAATTAGCCTAACAATTATTAGTTTTATGCATTCAGCGCCAATCTACCAGTTGCAACCTCGATTTCTTCATTTACTGTGCTTGTCAACTTAGTAGGCGGTACTACAGAGACATATGATAATAACGGATCTGGATATCCTGTTTCTGATTCTGTTGTTGTCCTTACTCCTCAAAGTTGTTACACTGCGGGAAATCTGACTATAGTGGCTGCTGTAAGTCATGAATACCCTGCAAATCAGACTCCTGCTAATAAGCTAGGTCCGAAATAGCGTCACCACAACGCCTACCTTGAGCGTAACTCAAAAGGTTGCGGTTGCTGCAGGAAAGCCGATTGTCTCACCGCTACCAGTTTTGAGCACTTCTTCGACTGCAATGTTAAAGGGAGCTGCATCTGGCCCTTACAACCTTTACAGCGCTAGTTATGCAGTTTCTTCTGCAGGTGTTAAATATGGAGTTACTGCTGGCACCTTCTCGGATGACTTCAAAGACGTTTCGGATCTAGGAACAACTTGCCAAGCACTCGGAACAACACCACCAACTAGTACCTCATCCACAATTTCGTCAACCAGCACCTCAACCTCGGCTTCTGCATCCGCTACACTTGGAGTCAAGCCCACTATAGGAGCATATACATTCCAAGGATGCTATACTGAGGGAACAGGTGTACGCGCCTTAGCTGGAGCCTCTTTCTACAATTACACTGCTATGACTCTTGAGAAGTGTGCTACTTCATGTTCTGGATTCACCTATTGGGGTGTTGAGTATGGAGGAGAATGTTTGTGACCCCTCTACCGCCACCCGTCACACTAAACTTAGAAATTAACTAACTTGTGATAAGGTTATTGTGGCAATACTCTTGGTGCAGGATCCGTTCTCGCTGCGCCAGGCGATTGCAATTTCGTTTGTCCTGGTAGCCCCGTACAATACTGTGGTGCTGGTAACAGATTGGAGATGTACAAGCTCTCCTCCGCTGTAACAACTACCAGAATTTCTTCGGCATCGAGCACCAGTTCAAGCTCATCAAAGACCAGTACATCCTCATCAACCTCATTATCTTCTTCTTCATCATCCCGGACCAGTACTTCAGTAGCTTCAACGAGTAGCACTAGTACGCGCCCATCCTCATCATCCACAGTTAGCTCATCAAGATCATCATCTGTAACTTCTCAAACCTCAACCAGTCAAAGTGCTGTCCCGACCCTTCGTATCGTGAAATCTGCCGGTCTCTACAACTACCACGGCTGTTTCACTGAAGGTAACAACGTACGAGCTCTAGGTGAAAAGTCCTATCCGAGCGATACAAACACCGTCGAGCAATGCGTGGCCGCTTGTTCACCGTACAAGTTTGCCGGTGCCGAGTATGGCCGTGAATGTTGGTGTGCCGACTCTTTCGGTACAGGTTCTCTTCAAGTCGCTGACTCCGATTGCTCAATGACCTGCGCTGGTGATAAATACCAGTATTGCGGTGCTGGGAACAGGCTTACGGTCTATATCAGGAATGGCACAGACGGGTCACCATCCAACCCACTTGTTACAAGTTCAACAACTTCGGCACTCGTTAGCTCGGTTCGTACTGCAAGCACCAGTTCGCAAGCTTCCTCCTCAACAGTTCCAACTCTGAGTTCTAGTCGTTCTAGCACACCCTCTTCATCTAGCAGTCAATCAAGCACTTTGGTCTCATCAACAACCCGCCAAACCACAAGCTCATCCGTTACAACATCTTCATCATCCGCATCAACCCAAACATCCCCCGCCATCAAGCCTTCAATTGGACTTTACAAATACTATGGCTGCCAAACCGAAGGCACGAACGTTCGTGCTCTTGCTGGGGCTGCGTTCTACAACTACCCATCTATGACTCTCGAACAGTGCGCGAGCAATTGCTCGGGTTTTAAGTACTGGGGAGTTGAATATGGAGGGGAGTGTTATTGTGGAAATAGCTTTGGAACAGGAAGTGTTGCTGCGAAGGAGGAGGATTGTGGATTCTTGTGTCCAGGTAACAACCTTGAATACTGTGGAGCAGGGAATAGATTAAGTGTTTATATTTTGAAAACATAGACTTTTCTTTTTAGCGCTCTAAGGGTTTGGATATGGAGGGGGGGAAAGGAAGATAAATAGATAGGATTGGAGTTTTCTTTGCATGGGATGAACTCACAGCGATATAAGCTTGGTTAGAGAGTTGTAATGATGTAAATTTATTGTTTAATGCAAACGTGTATATACCTTTCACAGATATTTAAAACACCGCTGCCAAAATAAGTGTTCGCAAAAGCTACATGGCAAGCCAAACATATTGTTGGAGAGCCTACTCTGATTTGAGTTAGCCCAAAATTAGCCCTAGTTGTCTCAACCCTCCTCTGATGCCTTTCCTCTTTGCCAATTAGATACGCTTCCAGGACCCTGCCGTACATAGCTGCATCTCCATAAGTAGATAAATCACGTGATGGCCCAACTGTTGAAATAAGCCGTTGTTGGTTTTCAGACATCACTCCACAGCTAATGTATCACGGTTCCGTTCGCCTCCAATTTAAAGTTAGCATTTACAGCTCTTTAAAAATAGTCGATTTCTTGACTGTTGTCCTGCAACTCTCATAAAGATACCTGTACAAAGCCAAGAGGAAGCAATATTGAAATCCCAGAGTTTGGGGTCGAGAGTCGAGGTCTGCCAGAGCTGTTCTTGCTCATTCAACCTGACAGTAGCTGAAAATACACATCCCAATCTAAGTGTCATTTAGCAATCCGCAAGGTGTAGTCGGGTCTTACATTTGGTACCAACACAAGCTCACCCAGGCGCAATACATTTACAGCCAAGATGGTCCAAATAATAGACCATCTGGGCACCATGAATGTCAAGGATGGATATAAAAATGATCAAACTATCGAGGAGTGGTATGATGAATACATAGAGAGAACCCAGTTACTACCTCCCGCCATGAATGAACTTCAATGGGATACTTTGGATGTGGATCTCTACCGCAAAGACTTTCAAGATCAGGAGATCGATATCCAGTTAGCTAACAATCTCTGTGGGATTTGTCAAACACTCGCAAATGCATTGACTGTGATACTTCCTGACATGAAGGAGGGAGCGGACCCAAAACTTGCTCAGCAATATAGCAGCTTTCATGAATTTGATACCTTATATCGAGCTGGCTGTCACTTTTGTGGGCTTCTCATGTCGCTTGTCAAAACAGATATGCTGTACTTCCTGAAAACAGAAAGGAGACTGAGATATCTTAAGAAACAGTCGGCCATCAACTTGGTATTGAAGGAAGAAATGTCTAAGCAGAAAAACTGGAGGATGTGGATCACTCTACCAGGCATTGAAACGCCCAAGACAATCAATGACTACGATCTAACGGTCGCCCGTGTCGAAGATAGTATGTAACAGTCCTCCGCTGAAAGCTCTTACTGACCTTTTCACAACAGTGTTCTTTTCCACCAATAGAGTACCTCTCTCTATTGCGGCAGTAAGCGAAAACGCCATTGCCGCAGCGCTTGACCTCGCGAGTCAATGGCTCACCAACTGTCTGGAATCACACGGCCATATCTGCAACACAAACGCAGCTCACCAAATACCAACTAGGCTTATTGCTGTGAATGAGACGCCTATCCGTCTGGTCAAATTAGGAGGAACAAACACAACACCACAATATACAACATTAAGCCATAGCTGGGGCGGTCTCGACTTCCTCAAATTAACGTCAGACTCACTGGATTCGTTCATGAAGGAGGTACCATTTGACAAACTCACAAAAACCTTCCAAGATGCCATCAATATTACGCAAAGGCTTGGTATTGATTATCTGTGGATTGATTCCTTGTGTATAATCCAGGACTCTATTGGAGACTGGGAAGCCGAATCGTTCTTGATGAGTTCAATTTATGGTGGGTCTACTTTAAACATTGCCGCAGCATCAGCAGTCGATGGTAGTAAGGGCTGCTTCCATGAATTACCTACAAATCGGCGAACAGTTCGCCTGGGGAGTACACATACTAACGACAAGAGCGTGCCAAGATATGACTTAACACCTGGCAGAATATTTTATGAAGGAACGGCGGGATCTCAACTAGCGAGTAGAGCTTGGGGTAAGTGTTAAGCACCTAGTAGTAGTGATTTGACCAAAGACATGCTTAGATGCACTCCGCTAGATCTTGCTATTCGAGCAATTGAAGTGGCTTCTGCAGTATTAAATTTGAAATTGGCTTATGGCTTTGCTAACTTGATGTGACAGCGCTGCAGGAGAGACTTTTAGCATGCCGAACGATTCATTTCAGTAAATCAGGAGTGTTTTGGGAATGCAAGCTTAGGGATGCATCTGATGGCTTCCCCGAGGGGCTTACACAAGTCTACATACCTATTGAAGGACATGTGAAAAAGAACCCACTTTCGAAAATCTGGACTCATATAGTTGATCATTACACCTTCTGTAACCTGACCTATAGCAACGATAGACTCGTCGCTCTATCTGGAGTCGCAAGAGCAGTACAAATCGAGAACAAAGATCAGTACGTGGCGGGAATGTGGAGAAAGGATCTTGAGCATCAGTTGTGTTGGACTACCTTTTTCACCGCGCCAGCGAGATCTTCAGATTATCGAGCTCCAACATGGTCATGGGGATCACTTGACACCTGCACCACCGTAGGTGCATTTTACGGTGCAATTGCAGCCGGTAAAAATGATCACACATTACTGGCGCATGTGGATGAGGTCTCAGTCATTTCATCAGGAAAAAATCCTCTCGGCAACCTCAGTAGCGCATATCTGAAGATCGTGTGTCCAGGTTTGCTCTCGGGCTCGTTTGAACAGGAGTACAATTATTGGTTTGGTGGACACCTGCGGTTTTTTGAAGTAACGGAACTATCAGACGCAGATAAAGAGATGACCATTTCGTTGGATTGCGATGAGGTGATCCCCGAAATGCTTTATCTTCTGCCGCTTGTTAAAAAAGAACAACCCACAGGCGAGATGGTGGCCGGGCTAGTCATTGCACCAACTGGTGGGCCACGGGGAGAATTCCGGAGATATGGATCTTTCAATAAAGAGTATGATCATGATGTTGAAGAGGACGTACGGAGTTTCAAGGCTTTTCTTCGAGAGCTGAAGGAGACAGGACTGGCTACTGCTGCTTCGGTGTGTCTTGAGCGAGATGCACCTCTGTTAGAACACCCTGATGAGAAATTCATGATAACTCTTATATAATTAGAACCTATCGAGGTCCAAGAAATGACGATACCACTTTCTTTCGAGTTTGGTTATGTAATTGTGACTGTTATCTATAGAGCCCTTGTTCGGTCTTGCAACAAATTGCAACATACCTCCTATCCAACCGCTACAATGAAAAGCAGTCGGTAGAATTATGATTAATGAAGCCACGATTCGCCACGTGGGACGTAACAGCAGCTATTGGCTTCCTCCATCCAGCATTATATTAAGAACCGTGTTTGTCGATATCAGTTAAGTTTGACCTACATAACTTGGTCACATTTTCTTTCAAGAAACCAAATTATGACGATAGTTTGCTCAATGCTTACAATGTATGGACTGGTGTGCAAGTGATAATCCAATCTATTTGTGCCTAGGATCTTTGCGCCGTTATGAAGCGCTTCCAGTCCTTCATCTAACAGTACATAACGGCCTTCTGCAATGAACATTATTGCTGAATTTCTTGGAAACGGAATTATCTATACTTCAAAGAACCATCATAAGTGGAATCAAGGTCATGCGATTGAACGGATCTTTTCTGTGTATTGGAAGCATACCAGTTCAACGTACCCTGGTCTCAAGGACCTCTACTCACGAAAGGTACAATAGGAGAGGTTCCTCTACGTAAAGGTGTGGTAAGGGTCTTTTGTTCTGGAAAGTCTACGGAAGGAAGCTCTCCGTAGGGAGAGATCTAGGTGTAGCTAACTAACGGGGATGTGGTGCCTGAGGCTACAACACCTGGCCATGGCTTAATTCTTTGTATAGAGACTTGTAAAAGGATTAATTATCAGATCTACTGCCAGATTCACATTAGAAATTTTGGTTGGAAAACGTGAAAACAGATGGCGGCCAGGTTCAAGTAGGGGAATATTCACTTTATAGAAGTAAGCAGCATATGCTACCTTTGTGTGAATGTATATTATTTTTGTACATATGTAGTAGCCCAAGAGGTTTGAATTCTTCTACTCCGCCGAAGTACTTGCTTATTAAACCCAAGCAGTCGACGATCTATGAGTACTTTTCAAACTCTATTGTAAAAACTTCTCCAATGTGATGTAACTTAGTTTGCCTCTCCAACAGAATCGCTAACAGTAGAACTTGGCAAGAACAGTATCGCAACCGTGCAAACAAATACGCCACTGCCTGCAAGATATAGAGGTCCATTCAGGTTAGTCTCCAGCAGGTGAGCCGCAATCAACGGGCTGACAATACTGAACAGCCTTCCCCAAAAACTAGCAACCCCTGCCGCAGTACCTCTGACAGGAGCAGGGAACGCCTCTGGGGTCCAGCCGTAAAGAACAGCATTAAACATCGATTGGAAAAAGTACTCCATGACGTTGAATCCAATATTCGAAGCTTGTGTGTTGACGGTGGAAAACAAAAACAGGGATATTCCCATCAAAGCAGAAGAAAAGACCATTGCCCATTTGCGTCCTATGCGGGGAACATAGACCATAAGTGCCCCAAGAGCAACACCAAGAATTCCAGGTAGGTAGATAATCACGTAATCTCGGTAAGTCTCTGATACGGAGACGCTGATTGCAGAGTTCTTCCGGAGAAGAATAGTTGGCAGAAACGATCCTAATATACGTTATTAGCTTCAGTGCTTGTGGCAGCAAACTAGACTTACCTGCGACAGAAAACCCCCAATAATCAAAAGCATAAATGATCCAAACGAGTATTGTGAGGCGGGCAAGCGTAGGAGTGGAGAAGAGCATTTTGATCCGAAGGAACTCAAACTTGATTTTCTGTAAGAAATTCGGATTTGATCCGTTGCTCTTTTGTTGCACTATGCCGGAAGGAGGTGCAGATCCGCTCCCTAATTCCGAGACATTGCTGCTATTTCCAGTATTTTCCAGTGCGGCAAACGTCTCCAAAGTGACGTGACAATCGTACTTATTGACCTTGGCCACTGATTGCAAAACCTTGATTGCTTCTGCATCTTTACCCCTTCCGAGTAGATACTTCGGTGATTCCTGAAAGGTAAACACAACGAAGCGGAGTAGGAACACAAGCAAGGAGATACCGCCAAGAGTGAATGTGAGATATCGCCAACCATAATTATCAGCTTTGCGGCAACATTCTTCTCCAGGTGCGAGCTCAGAAGAGTTGCAAGAAAGCAGTTCAGTATCGCATGAATGTTTTGGAATAAAGCCATACGCAATCCCGCTACAAACGACAACGCCAAGAGGCTGGAAAATTGACAGAAGAGCTAAAAGGAAGCGTCTATTCTGAGCGGCGTTAGCCTTTACTAATGCATGATGCTTTTAACATACCTGAGGTAGAAATTCTAAACATATCGTGGTATCAATAGGTATGTTACCACCAATACCGAACCCGTTAAATGCTGTGAGTACCAATATGGCGCTGTAAGTATCTGGAGCACCCAGACATAAACCAAAGACACAAGTTATAAATACAGTGCCGTTGAAAGCCCATCGACGTCCTATGATAAGTTAGTGGCTATCTTCGATTCATGGATAATTCTAACCTATGATATCTACTAAAACTCCCCATACAAAAGCGCCAGCACAAAGTCCTGCACTGAAGGCAGAAAAAATGTTACCCAGCTGACCATCTAAACAGCAATGTCAGTAAGCTCTCCGATATCTCGAGGTGATGAAAGAGTGCGACATATCAAAGTAGTAAGTTACGCACTACTAAAGCCTAGCTCCTGTTGCAAAGGTGTTGCAATGAGCCCGAAAGCTTGCGCCCATAGCAGGTCTAGGAAGTATCCTAGGCCACATAGGGACCAAATATACCACTGATATTTGCCCATACCCATGGCATTTATTTCGCGATTGATAAGATAGCATTTCTGCTCATAAAGAGACAAACTGCTGAAGTCATGATTGATGCCATTGTCGTCTAAAACCTGGAGATGATCTCCATCTAATGTTGTTAACAGCAGCCAGGAGAGAGTTCTCAAGATAATACCTGATGGATAACTATTTCTCTCAGGAGAAAGCAGCTTGGTGTCTGTTGGAGAATGCATTCTTGCGACTGGCTTTGTCGAGCCAGTTTGCCGGATGAGTATAGTGCCTGGTTAATCAAGTAATATACTACAGCAGATAATGCGCCGTGCAAAAGATGGTGAATGGATTAGAAATTATGAGTCTTTGATGTTATCACATTGGCGATTAAGTATTCACCAATGCTCTAGATCATAGTGATGATGCTTCCTTGGGTTGTTTTGTTGAGTTTAGGCGGAGATTCGAAGTCAGTGAAGTCATGACATCACTGTTGTACAATCGTAATGGTTAATGAGCGGCTTAGGTGTACATAGCCCACACACGGTTTGCAGCTACAATTAAGGTGATACTTTGTGTTTTGAAATATCAAGATTTGGCGCACATGTAAGCTAATTCTCACTGTTATTCTCATCTTCAATCTTGCACTCTGCCGACTTCGAGGGCAATGTGTGCACCCTATGCGCATGCGCCTTGAAATATGCCAACAGCTTCCCCTCGGCCACCTCGTCCCGCTCGGTGTCAGAATCACCCATCAGCCCATCCACCTCTCTGCCCTCTGGAGAGTCAATCAGGATATCGTACTCCTTGCCCGCTACATGGTCCAGATAAAAGTGCAATGTTGCGAACACGACGGGCATCTTTTCATGTGCGTGTTGGCGCATGAAGCGTAGGCGTTCGGGGTCCGTCGTAAGCTTGGCATAAGCTCGCCCATCGTCGGAGTCAACGAGCACCTTGTAAACATCATATCCTTTGGAGGTTTCTGAGGTGCTATCTTTAAAGAAGTGGTACATTGGTAGTTCTTCGTTTCCTGGGGTGTTGGCTGCTCCTAAAAATCGAGCCATTTCTATTGCACTGGTATAATTCTTAAAGAGGCATAAAATGCTTAAGAGGCAATAGAATAAAGTGTTGATAGAGATAAGTTATGGACAGAATATGGATAGGTTTGATTGAAGAATTTGGCGGTTGAGAGGTAGAAAGTGGAACATGTAAGAGCTTTACGTAAGTATAAGGCTTCTACATAAATATAATTCTTCGTCGCATAGCTCCGTACCTCAACTGAGGTATTTGGAATTGGTCTAATAAAACAAAATAGTTTTAGGAGTGAGCCACGCCACTAATATGGTGATATGTATCGTTCTACTAAATAGTATTGCAGTTCAAGCTGAAGGTTACAATATGTAAATCCTACTAACCACTAGAGAAGAGGATGTATACATTTCCTCTGGGTTCTACGATTCCACAGTATTGCCTATGTCAAGAGATAGGAATTCGTCAGTTTATTGCGATTAAAGAGAACACGTGAAATCTCGAAGCATGTATGAAAGGTACTATACTCCCATCATCAGAGAACTAATTTCCGTTATCACAGAACATTCAGTTTTCCTTTCCTCCATTCAAAAAATCTAGAATTCAGTTCTAGGAATTTTCTCTACTATCATTTTTCAAATATCCCTCAAATTCCTCTTCTACACTCATTAACCAGTCTCCTTCTTATAACATATATAATATCTCCCCATAGTACAAAGCCCTTTTCTCTAACCTTTGCCACACCTGTCCATCAAGATGCATTTCAACATCCTTCTCGTCGCCGCCATCCTCAGCGACCTCGCACTAGCCACTTACGATATCAATCTCTGTGAAAGCGTCGACTGCGGTGGATCCGCGGGCGTCAAATGTTCTGGACTCGCAGCTGGCAAGCGTTGCTCGAGCCGATCCGGGGACGCAAAGAAAGGCGTGCTCACCTAGGAGCCTATCGCAGCCAGCTGACTACGTCGAGAGCAACCGCATGAAGGCAAACGGCAACGACCAAGCAAAGTCAAGATCTTTGTTGTTGGTGTAGTGTAGAGCAGCTGGGGCTGGACTTTCAGAAAGAAATGAATGGCAATGGGTGGAGAAAGGGCAAGTAGCATCCGGTCACAGACGAGATGCTATAATAAATTGAGAAATCCCAGGTGTTTGTTTGTGCGGTGTTGCGGCGTACTACGAAGTGTTCTAATGTTATCTACCATTTCAAAGTCGAGTCTGGAGGTTTAATTTAGACTTGTATAGTACAAGAGACCTATTGAGTTTACCATTTTATAATCGTAACCAAACATGAAGGAGAAACCCTGCTTCCTTTACAAGTTAAGATTTCCACGCCCACTGGAAAGCTTACACGTTTAAGAGACTTTCAGGCAGTAAGATCTAAGTCATGTCTGTAAATCCCAAGATGTAATCTTTCTAGAACAAGAGTGTATTTATATGCTGTTTTATGCCTGAGTAAACGACTTCTTAAGTGGCACCAAAAGCACCCCTTGGTTGACCATTTACATTTGTAGTAAGCAGTAATCAAAGCCGAGGGGCTCACTCAGGTCCGAAGATGGAAATCTTAGAATTGCATGTCAAGGTGCCAGTATCAAATTATTTGTCATAGCACTGGGACCTCGACATCATCCAACCGTCTATCCAACTGTCTATCCAACCGTCTGGCCAATATGACCGTGGCGTCTTTGCTCAGGGCGGCTCATGCAAGGTTCGCTTTCGACTCCAGATTACTTAGATCCATTTGGCGCTCTCTAACTATGGAACAGCTGCTTCAGGCTTGCAGAGAATGAGCAGAGAAGACAGCAGAGAAGTTTGCAGGGATTTCACTAGGCAGTATAGTCACAGCTCCTGAATAGAAACCACCAAACCTCGCTTTCGTGAACCGGATAGCAGGCAATCAGAAACCCAATAGCAGCCAACACAGCTCCACATTCCCCCATTCTCTATGCTTGAGTTGCGCCATTCGATACAAGGTTGAAACTCACTTCTCACGTATTGTCACCTAATGACAATCAGAAACTTGGTCATGCCTTTCAATGAGGGTTAGGAGCTGTGACGGCATACTGTACAGTACTTCGCCTCCTAAGTTCAGTAAACAACCAATTTATACTCTTCCCCAATCCACGGCTTTTCTCAGGACTTCGAATCAAGCTCGTCGTCGCTAGACGTCGCAGAAAAATACTTTCGAGGTATTTCCTCCTCATATAGCGAGACCCACCCCTCCTCCGCATCCTCCCTCAGCACGTTAATAACAACCATGAACCCATACCTCGCCGATCTTCTGATCATAGTCCTCGTCCTCAGCGTTCTCGGATCGCGCTCCAGTGCCTCCACTGTCTCCCAAAGCCCCCCAACCCGCTTACCCTCTCCCAGCGGCCTATTAATATCCCTCCTGTGTTCTGGTGCCGCCCCCCAATAACCTACTTCACGTCGTACATACCATACCTCAGGAACCAGAGGCTGCACTGCCAACATCCACCGCCAACTCGCGTCCGCCCGCCCGAATACTTCATTACTTCGCACCTTCGCCCAGTCAAATTCCATCACCACATCCGCCTCAAGATCGTCAATATCATCGTCCTTGCCAGCATCAATCTCCGCACTAGAAAAGCTGCCATCAAGACCCTCACGCCGCGGGCCGAGATTATAGCAGCACTCTGTGTCATTGTTGAGCGCATCCGAGTTTCTGGCGAGGTGTCGTAAGAGAAAGGGGTTCACTGTAAATTTCACGCTATCTACGTCCTCGTCTTCGCTGTCACTATCCATCTCTTCTTTTTGCGGGAGGAAGAAGAGCGCGCGTTGGATAGGCGCGCAGGCGCCAATCACTGCGTGCCATTGGTAGCAAACGAGGGTGGCATAGCAAAGGAGGTCGCGCGGCGGGACGTGTAAGAGAATAAACTCGAGCAGCTCTAGGGTGCAGAAGACTTGGCTTGCAGCGGTGATAGCATCATCGTATGTACCTTTCTCTTCGTTGACCCTAACCAAAGACTGTTCATCGGTTCTCGACATACTATTTGTATTACACCCCGTCGCAGCCTCAGTCAGATTGCTGCAATGGTGCGTCGTAGCCGCAGTCAGTTTGATAATATCGCCGTGCTGTTCTCTTCTTGTAAGCATCATAATGTGTGAAAGAGAGATACTTATGGGGTTGGATGTAAGACCTGGAGGAAGTGGTTGTGTTTCTTAATTTATAGGCGCTAGCACTGTGGCGGTGCAGAGTAGTTGTCAGAACTCAGGGGTTTCTCGCTACAGCATTTGCATAACTAACTTGAGTAACGTGATGTTCCAAATCTCACCAACTTTCCAATTTTAGGCAAATCCGAAAATTGCCCTTTTAACTTTGTGGGACCCCAATTTTATAGGTTGTATACAATACATGAAGTGAAAGATATCCATTTTAAATTTATATTCTAATACAAAGAATATGCCTACCTACCAGCGCTAGCTTAGCATAGCGATTACCGCTGGTTCAAAGCCATATTGTTGTGGCCTGAGGCACACACCCTCATTAGCTAGCATACTTAGACCTCTCCCGTACGGAGAGCCTCCTTCCCTAGACTTTACCAAAACAAGAAACCTTTACACACGTTTTACGCACAGGAACCTCTCCTCCGCTTTCATCGTGAGTCCAGGTCCTTGACACATATTGACACATGCTGAATTTAGAGCATTGCACTATTTCTAAGTCTCATAAATGACAGCTTAACTACTGGTCTAGAGACTTAAAGCTTTAAGATGTTTTTCAATTGAATATTTAGGTTTCACTTCTTAAGTTTAAGACTACCAAATTTTATAATTGAAGAAAAGCCAGTGAGTCATAAGTTTGATTTTTAAGATTCTTTGAGGATAGGAAACTCACGTTCCTAAAACCAACGGTTGTAATGCACCCCCCTCAAGTGTGATCGAGGTTCAAATTGTCAACAGTGTCAATAACAAAACTCCATATCTATGCCTAAGCTGGCTATCTAATACAACGCCTCTAAAGTAATGTCAACGCCTAACGCCTAGATCCTATCCGTATTCAAACTCTGGAATTGGAAACCTCTTTACCTATTCAGAAGAAACAAGCAATCAAAACACTGAAATACTTAATTGCAAAAACCGCAAACTTCAAAACTCGAACAACTCTCAACACTTATACTCAGCAAAACATCGACCTGCTCAAGTAGTAGGGCTACCCGTTAACTGATTATTCTGTTTTTTCGGTTGCTTCTTCTTGTGCGTAATCACCGGTTCCTGCCCCGCTGCTGGTGGAGTTGCAGGTCTCTGCGGAGTGGCCACCTGCTTACCTTTGTCTCCTTTGCCGTCTAGAGGACTAGGGGGAGCGCTGGACCCCGAGTCGGAAGCACCCGTGTCTATATTCACCGGCGATGTGAATGTCTTACACGTCTTCACGGCCTTGTCATACCAGGTCGCCTTGAACACTGCCACCTCATCCCACTTCTTCTTGTCCCCCGCGGGTGCGTTAGCACCACCAGCCGTTGCGGCAATATCCTTGTAAAACGCATTCATGTTTTTCACGGTGTTTTCGCTAAAGTGCATTTGCAAAAACATCTTCCAGCGATTCGCAAGGTCGGATCGTACAGCTGCCACTTTTGCTGGGCCACGAACCTGAGCCGGGTTGTTTTTCCTTCCTGCGTTGGGGTCAACGTTTGGGTCCTTTTGTCGTTCCTTCTCGGGAGTCGGCTCGACCGGCTGACTACCAGAGTAGTCTACGCGGTCGCCCCGTTGTGGTCTTTTTTGGGGAACTTGGGCGTCTGCTCTCTTGGTCTTCGAATTCCGCCTAGAAGGCTGCGTAGTATCCTTTTTCGGCGTTTTGACCGCGTCTGCATATGTCTTGGCACCTGGAGTAGTGGGTGAAGACGGTTGACCTGCTGGTCGAGGCTTTGGTTTATCGTCGAGTGTCAACCCCGTTAAGTCTGGAGGCATTCCTGCCTTCTTCTTCATGTCAGCATCGAACTTTTTAAGGATATCGTAAATCCCATCGACAGAGGCGCAGAAGCTATCCATCTCGTTGAGCATGTAGGCATCAATCTGCATTGCTTGAAATGCGGTATCAATCGGCTTGAGCTTTTCCTTTTCGCTATCTTTGAGAGCGTTTTCTACATTTAGTTTGACTCCCCTCATGAATACACCCTTCTTCCCATTGACTCCCTTTTCAAGGACCGCAAGACGGTCTAGTCTTTGCACACTGCCAAGTTCGAGGGACAGATGCTGCATTAGAGAGCCTTTATAAATATCCTTAGTGAAATCCAGATCTTTAGCTGGAACTGGCTTCGTGGAAGGTGACATAAAGCCTGGGTCATAATTAGCTCGTCTAAAATAGGCGGCTGGTTAGTAAGGTTCTTGCAAATATCGAGCTCAAGCTTGCTATTTAAGCTTTCAAGCGCCATAGCTTCTGAACGTAGTGGCAGAGCAGACCTACAGATATGTCAAGAACCACTCTTTGTACATCTTGCCAGGTTCCTTAGCAGCCTTCAAAGTAGTTAATACATTTTCTGCCCACAGCGAGATAAGCTGAGCCTCAAAAATATGATCAGCTGCATCCGAATTAGCCACCTCTCAAAGATTTGGTAAGCTTAAGCTACTCTACATACTTTCTATGGGTACGCCTTTAGCGTCTGTTACTTTCTTGACCTCTTTAGTTCCAGTCTGCCCAAGCCAAATTCCGTGAAGATTGGGATATTCAGCTTTGATATTCTTGCCTAGCGGATTGATAGGTGACATGGGATAGGTTGGCCCTTTGAACATTTCTCCGGAGAATCTAATGTCCTTAGTCCCTTTGTTGATTGCCTTAGGGTCGACAGCAGCGCCGGGGCTCGAGGGGCTCCCTACGGTATTTGGTTGAGTTCCAGCCTGTGTTGGGTTATTGTTGTCTTTTGGTGGTTTGGTGTCAATCGCTGCCGGTTGGGTGCCACTAGATCCTGGCTGTGTTCCGCCCGTAGCTGGAGGGCCTGTCGGGGGTGCATTCGCCGGACCTGCAGGTGCTGATACTTTATCTGTTTCCTTTTTACCAGCGGCTCTTGCGTTGAGCTCCTTAGATTGAGAACTTAAATTATCTCCTAGTGGAATTGCATCGGCAAGCAGGCTCAGGGCAAAGCATGCGAGCAGTGCAGGCGAGAACCGCATCTTGGTCAAGACTCCGGCACCGATTCGATATGGAAGAGAAGAAGGAAACAGGAACACTTAAGAGTTTTCAAGTTTATCAAGGATTGTTTCAATGAAATTTGAATATGAGTTTTGGCTGAATGTTCAACAAGCTCGAGATGATCGTTCTCTTATAGACTTCAAAAGCCTCCCAAATCTTAACCATATTATCCGGTACGAACATACGATTCAAATCCAAATATAGGTAGTAAAATAGAAAGAGGCTCATCGGCATCCTGCTCATTTACAACATTAGCCTCCATTCCATCCCTTTGCCTATTCCCAAAGTACATGATAGCTACAGGCGGAATTCTCAGCCTCACACCTAGGCGCCTTCTTTGGATCTTCCGCGTATGATGAAACTAACTTTATCTATTTTCAGTCACTGCCTAAGCGTTCAGGAAAAAATGCGACGTGCATAAGAAGAGTTATTCTCCGACCATGCCGAAGGCATCCTCACGAAGAGATAAATAAAGATCAGTAGAAACTTAAAAGTTATTTCAAGAAATAAGGTAGCGAGTCGGACTGTGTCATAAAACTTGAAAGTGCCCCCCCCCTGAAGTTTTGGTATGAGATTTACGTGAATTGTCAGCACCTTTCGTAATTAATATTATCCCTGATTACCCAACATTGAATTTTACACTCTACGTGAGACGAGAGTACGTCATGTATTGGGAGTGAATCTACAGCTACTGTATATACCGAACAGACAATTGACAATTGCGAAGTAACCATCAGTCCGGATCGTTTTAATAAGCCTCACAGGAACTTAAGTTGAATGTCTTATATATATATAAAAGGCATTTTACGATGCAACTTATGTAACATACATGAGAGGTGTGAAGCATATTACTAAGCTATCAGGCAATGAAAACTTTTCGGGGAGGAGGCCCAAAAAAAAGGAATGAGCTACTATCGATGTGTTACAGAATAAGATGTGAAAACTTACGCTAAATCTGTTAAGCCTCTAGAGATCTATGACTTAGAAGCTTTTGTAAATATGCCTGTATACCAGTCTATACTTTCAAAAGAACATCAAGCCAATGTTCTATCATTTGGTATTATAAGTCAATTTTTTATGGCTTTCTTTCCCCAGTCTTGTGATACCTATTCCTCAAGACTGTATTTATTGAAGTTTAAATTCTTCGCAAGACCGAAAGCCGACATCGGTGCTACCGTCTGCCTTATACCTCCGTCGAATTGATTTCTGTAACCAGCAAGACAGCTTATTATGTTAAAAAAGTTCATTCTTTCTGAGACATCCTAATATTCAGTCGTCGCATTTCCGGGGTTGATCATTTAAAGACTATGCAGGAGAGTGTATTGGGTCATTTAACTATAGTTCCAATATAATTATCATTGAAGAATGCTATCGAACACTACAACTTGAATATGAGCAGTAAATTGGTCTTCCTTCATATACTTTTCCCATTTTCTAGCATCTCTGGTTTACTATCAACCTCCGAAATCAGTTTCTTGAATTTCTCGTCCCCCTCATCTGCCCTTCTTTTAAACTCTTCCCAGTTCTCCTGCAGCCACTTCGCATCTTCACCAACCTGCCAATCGTTATTAGTCATGTTTTGACCTCTTAACTTCAGTTCTTTCTAATTGTCACTTACTGGTGGAACAGCAAATCCATGCTCTCGAGCTATCAAGCCAGGCATAATAAACACACCCGACAGAGCCTTTTCATGGTCTTTCTCTTAAGTCAGCTGCCAACTATTTAACACTACCATAAGACTCACCAGTACCAACGGCATCCTCCCAAATCTGCTCTATATTTTCTGCTAATTTATCGAATACCTCTGCACTCCTTCCCCCTCCTCCCCTTGTTTGAACAAAAATACGATTTTTACCTGTCATCCTCTCACCACCAGTAAAGTAATCCTCGTCGTTCACCGGCTTGAAACAAATGTTTACAAATAGCGAAGGCGCATTAAACGTTGTGGTATATAATGTCGTAATGCCTTTTGCGATGGTGCTGCGCTGGGTGAGATTGAGGGAAGCGGAGTGCTGGATTTCGTAGAAAGGCATTTTCCTATAGGCTCGATTACAGAGAAAATAGACAGGTGTGAGAGAAGGGGTAGTCTCGAGATGGAGTAGCAAGTGCTTGATTTGACTCACAGGATGGAGGATGCATTTATATTTTCTTATTAATGAACAAGTTTATGCATGTAGGTTATTATGACGTCTCTCATGTATCTTTATCAATAAATGTACCGTGGGGTGCTTCTGAACCAAATATGGACTGGGCTACCAGCATCCAAGCTGGAATCACATAGGATGATCACTCTACTAACCTGCCAATGTTCGCTTCCCTCGTTTCACTCGCCCGCCCCACCTTTTAACACACCCGTTACACAGGGTGCTAGAATTGTCGGGACACTTAATCGTCTGCCAATACCAATACCAATAATCTACTCTTTCACTATCTAAAGCAACAATTGTTGATCGTGGGCAAGAGCAGAAGTTGCTTTACTAATATCTTTCCCATAGAAGTAGTAATCACAATTTGAGAGAATCTAGGCTGGGACTAACCAAAAACTAAACTATAAGATGCTCTCTTTGTCTATTAAACAAAAGCTATTCTCTACTTCTTCTATTTATTTGTTATAAGATTAGTCACTCAGGATCAAGCAGCCAAGGGACAGATGTCGAAGGAACTATGCGCTATATTGAAAGCTATTGATTTTGCATATTCGAGCACTTTACTTTTAAAGACAACTGCTACTTCAGGACGAAAAGCTGATGGAAATTGTTGCACCTGATGACCAGGACCTTGACCTGTTTCAAAGGACTAATTCAAGCATAATGTTCAGTCAAGCAGAGTTCAGCTTAACGTCAATATTTCAAACCTCTCAAACCTCTCATATTATTGATTGTAATCATCCAGAAATCAGGCCTTTGCATGAATGTTCTGTTTTCTCAGCATATTTTTTGGCATCTGTAAATGATATAATTTGAAGTGAATATATGTCTTAATATAGAAGATATAACCGAAATCTTTTAATGGGACCGTCTCATAATATCTGTCAGACATAAATTTGGCTGATCGTTCCTAGCTAGCTATCTTTGTCTGACTTCAATTACCCACAATTTGGTCAAGCTCTACATTCGGCACAATGTAAGGCTGTACCTGGTTTCTAACCTTAGTCTTTTGCTCGAAAGCATACGATAATCCAATCAGCTTAGCTTCCGACCACTTTGCGCCCAAGAAGCTTAGTCCAAACCTACATCATCATTAAATTAGCTACAACCCCATCACTCATACGCATTAACTTACGGTATATTTGGACCGTCAGTAACCAACCCCCTATTATTCTTCCTGACGGTAGTATTGGCAGGCATAAACCCCAAAGGTACCGTGATGACAGGTGCTCCCACGATCGCAGCAAACGGAGACGAAAAGTCTGTTGGTAATATCACGGCGTCAAGATTATTGCGCTCAATCGCACCAATTAGTCCACCCTCGCCACCAAAAAACAGGTCTTGTTGGTATGCAGCCCAGAAACGAGGATCTGTATTGTTCCAGCCTTGCGTATCTAAAACAGTATCCCAAATAGTCGTGTCTCTGTCCGGATAATCCTCAGGTGCAAATGTTTGAGTGAATTCTCGAACTTCCGCAAGGGATGTTACGTTGTTGGGGTTATAGGTTAACTGGGCAAGGTAGCTTGCCAAATTGACAATAAAATCAGCATTGAGAACTTGAGTTTCTGCAGTAGAGTTGAGGAATTCTTCAGCGGCTGTGAAGTTGGTCTCGATTATGGTAGCTCCGGCAGATTTGAGAATGTTAATGGCGTTTTCAAATGCAGCGACTTGTGGAATAAAATTTTCATCTGCAAAAATATCAACTACATTGCGTGCAACGCCAATTCTAGCCCCAGAAAGGGCGGTGAGCTTGCATGCAGAAACATAATCTGGAAGAGATCCGTTGTTAGGGATAGCAGATGTGTAATTGTCGTAAGGATCAACGCCTGCAATAGCCTGGAGAATGATTGCTGCATCTTTCACGGTTCTCGCCATCGGCCCAATAGAATCTTGGTGTTCACTTATGGGGATAACCAGACTTCGAGAAGTCAAACCAACAGCTAGAGTGTTGTAAGTTCTTTTGCATACTACACCTTCTGTCAGGGCTTACTCGGTTTTATCCCAACGAGATTGTTGTCCGAAGATGGGGCAATGATAGAGCCATCAGTTTCCGTGCCTATGGAGGCCAAAGCAAGACCAATAGAAGATGCTACTCCACTTCCACTAGAGCTACCGCTCGGGTCCTGGTCAGGGTAATATGCACCAGTCACTTGGCCACCATACGCTGACCAGCCATTACTTGAGTTTCCAGATCTATAATTAGCCCATTGACTAAGATTTGTCTTTCCAAGAAGGATTGCTCCGGCTGCACGAAGTTTCTTCGCAATGGTGGCATCACGAGGAACTTTAGCACCGAGAAGAGCATAAGAACCAGCTAGCAGGGTCTTAGTATTCTCAACATCACAATTGCAAGGTACACACCAGTATTGTTCATTTCATCATCAGTAGCTATGTTGTTTTTGATAAGAATTGGGATCCCATGGAGCGGCCTAGCTTCATTAGCGACCAGCACAGTCTGCATAGCATACTCAGAAAATCGTACCCACGAATAGTGCCAGCATGGCGTTCAGCATCCAATGCAGCCGCGATGGCTAAAGCATCTGGATTAACCTCTGTAACGGCCTTCAAAATACCATTGACTTCTTCAATTCTCCCAAGGTATGCCTATCGAGATGTCAATAAATTTTCGATTGCCACTTTTGTAGAGTAATGAGTGCGGGAGACCTGAAACAGCACTGGCGTTGTACAACAAGGAAGCTTTGAGATAAGAAAGGGGAAAACAAAACGGCATGCTCCGGAGGGTATAGTTTACATAAACAAATTTCAAGCTCAATTGAATATCTTGATTCTCATTGAATAATAAATATCTTACATTAACAAGGTCAACACTGGTGAAGTCTCTCTCCTTGAGCCCTACAGCAAGCGTATCAATGGTGGCATCGATCAATAAGGCAAACTTCTTGTGCTCTTCTGCACAATTTAATCAGTGACTTCATCATAATAAATGTATTATTCAATATACCTCCTGTGGTGGATGTTTGTGTAGGGCTAGAGGTGACACTACTGCTCAGGAGCAACCACGCAACGCCACCAACAATGCCTTGCATGAAAGAGGTCTTCATTGTGTTTGGGGGAATTGGTTTACTCAACGACGACACACAATATATACTCAATTTGCCAGACCATAGATGAATCGAGAGGGGGCTGTCAGAGCACGTGATTATCCTTGATTACTCAGAGCGCGTGATTCTCCTTGATTATAGATTGGACGGCTCGGATATAGATTTATTAAGCGAATGCAACATTACCGCTATATGCAATATATTGCGTAAAGGACTATGGCGGATCTGGAAGGTAAATTGATAATCAAATCAAGCTATCGTAAAACTCAAAATTTCCTGACTCTTGCCATTACGGCTTCTGAATTCGTCACCATGTGTCACCATGATTTGATATCATGATCATACAGTGTAGATAGATGGTAAAATGTTACGAAATTCACGTACTTCTTTTAGACTGCGCTTCTGATCACTTGTTCCTCTTATCTCGAGTCTGATATACCGATATTGAAGCCATTCATGCGAGGAGATTTTGGGCGTGAAGCTCGAACGGGACAAACCCCGATTACCCCTGCCAACTTCCACAGGAAGAGAAGGAGACTGGGACAGAGAAGTGTTAATGAAATTAAATTTTCGAAGCTTGGCATTGAGCTGTTGCGAAACAAGATAGAGCTGTAGAAGCATAATTCAGACAGAGCTAGCGAAATTGAGGTTCTAAACACGATCATTATGAAAGTAAGGAGGCGAGTAATGTTGACCTATAAAATAGAGCAATATTAAATTTATTTAGATAACAATAAGTTGGGGTGGGGTATACGACTAGTAACTTGGTTTCTATGCTATACACATCTTCCACAAGTGCCAGTACTTGTTCGACAATGACTGGTAGGGTTTACTATTCGTCATCCTCATCGATGCCATCTCCAACATCTGCCCAACCACAATGCCATCGCCGTCCATCGCCTTCACCCCCCATTCTAAGATCTCTGGCTTCTTCGCCATCGTCCCGCCAACATCTTACTAAGAAGTCATCTCCAACTGTAATTAGACTTCCTTCCGAAGTCCATGCCAAGCTTCCAACCTCACGTTCGTGACCTCTCACCAGCGCTGTACCGTTCGTAGAGATTGGCAGCTTATCATCAATCCTAGCAACTGCTCCACTGTTCTGTCTACGCAAACCTTGCCGGCGCGGGGTATGGGTTTCTATGGCAGTGAGAGGTTGAGAAGTCTGTGCTGGAAGGTAGCGTTCGTCTGTAGGGAACAGAATTGCGCATCCATCGCTGCTGCCTACAGCTAGCATTTCGCTTTTCCCATTCCGCGCTGGACGAATTGCAGATTTTACATAGAATGAAGTTGCGTGTAACTGGGGATGACGGAAACCATATAGTGGACCTAGACCTGCCTTGATCTCCTTTGGAGGCAGACGTCTTGCTGGGTCTCCACAGTCCAACTCTGTTGCTTGCCCGAGAATTAGATGGGCGGTAGAGTATGCGTATACAGAGTTATCTTTACACAAAGCATATAGTCTGCTTCCGTCGGTACTAATGTTAATGGAGTTGGTACCGAAATGGCGCCATTGGTTATGAGAGTCCGGCTGGACAGTTTGTGAGAGTGCAGTTTGTGTCTTACGCTTATTACTGTGAAGGGAGCGGAGATCCCAAAGCTTGATTGAGGCGTCACCCTCGGAGCCGGTGACAAGAAGGTGCTCTTGGGCAAGAAAGGACATGGCGGTCACAGACATATCTCCCAATCTTCCAGGAACTTCGCCACGGGTCGGAAGGTCATTTCCAGGAAGTGATTGATTTAAGCGGTTGAAGTATGTGCTTTTATGAGCATCATAGATGCTATGAGTTGGTTTACCCCATGGAGGTTCTGCTGCCTGTGGGGGAGTTAGCTAAGATATGTTGGGTGTGACAGGGAACATACCCCTGGAATTAGAGCGTGAAATTGTTGACGAGGTCCACTGTCAGGTTTGCATCTCAGATCCCATATTTGTACACATCCGTCTCGACTTGAAGTCGCTAAGACGCTATTACTATTGACGCCTGGCTGGAATCGCACTTGCTTTAAAGATGCAGAATGATTCCCAAGAACACTCAGCGTGGTCTGCGTATTCATATCAACTACCCGGGCGGTCTGATCCCCTGATGCTGTAGCTATAAGACTATCATCTCCAGAAAAAACCATATCAATGATTGCGTTGGTATGGACTCGAAAAGCTAAATAACTCTCCCCAAAGCTTGGGCTACCGTCTTTCATGGACTCTAAAAGCCGGATTTGGCCCTCTTCGTCTCCAACAGCCACTAGTGTGTTTGTATTGCAGCTGGCGGTACAGAATGGTATAACTCGATGTGGACCTCCCACACCCGTAGTCATATGGACGTCAGAGGGTTTGCTGTAAAAACTGGAGGTTTCATTCTGCCAATCATCGGCTGGATATTCGTAGGAGAGGTGGTGAGGTGTTGAAGATCCTCCTATACGGAGCTGTAATAATTGAGCTGAAAGTCCACCAGTTTCAATCCGTCGTATTGGCTTCGGTGGCGCTTTCACTATTTCCCGAGGTATCTCTTCCTGCTCCTCTTCCCCTTCCATAACATTGGAACTTTTCAGCGCCCTTTCACATGGTGATGAAGGGATATTTTGGTTAGTGTAGCATATATCGGCATCTGCTCCAACCATATAGCCTCGGTCTGGATACTTCGTATTCTCTGCATCGGAATTTTCTGGAGATTGCTCCGGCGTGTGATATAACTTCCTTCGTTTTAGTCCCCTAGCAAAGCTTGCTGGGCTATTTTCCTGCCCCTGCAAGTCTTTAAAGGCCCGCAATGGACCAGAATGTGAGATATTTCGAGTGCTTGCATCTCGTGAGGTAATGTTTTCTAAAGCAGTCCGAGAGCTTGAGGCCACTGAATCTAGTGACCGGGGTGTAAAGAATCTCCTAAACTTTCTCGGTGTGACCGAAGGCAGCCTTTTCTCTTTCAATCCTTCTTTGCCTCCATTACCATCTCTTATTGTCGGCGATTGGGGTTGTGTCGATGGTGACATTTTCTGCGGTCCTGGCAGTCCTGTGGTTTTGATCTCTTCACAAATGATAGTTCGAGGTTTGCTCCAGCTCAGAATTGGAAAATAAATCAATTGAACTTATAAATAATGGCGAATTATCATAATGAGAAGAGGTTGAAGTCATGTCGCGAGCGCGTCCCACAGCGCGTTAAGTGCAAGCTAAACCTAATTGGATTCCAGCCATTTTCTTATCTTAGTGTCTTGGCGATTGACATCGAAAATTTATTTGGCAGGCAGGCCTTGGAAATGTGAGAAAACCACCTTCCCCGCCGCGTTTACAAAATTCTATATCGACCATGGGTATACAAAAGAAACATGGTAAAGGTCGTCTTGACAAATGGTACAAGTTGGCCAAAGAGAAGGGTTACAGAGCCAGAGCTGCATTCAAGTTGATTCAGTTGAATAAAAAGTATGGATTTTTGGAAAAGAGTAAAGTTCTGCTAGATCTTTGCGCCGCGCCAGGAGTAAGTCTCGCACTCCCTCTTTATAGATGATGGCCTAATTGAGAATAGTCATGGTGTCAAGTAGCTGCTGAGACTATGCCTGCGAGCAGTCTTATTGTTGGTGTTGATCTATCTCCCATCAAGGCTATCCCTCGAGTTATTACGTTCCAAAGCGATATTACTACAGACAAATGCCGTGCAACCATTAGACAACACTTGAAGACATGGAAAGCCGATACTGTGCTACACGATGGTGCACCCAATGTTGGTACTGCTTGGGTGCAGGATTCTTTCAATCAAGCAGAATTGGTCTTGCAATCGATGAAGCTTGCTACCGAGTTTTTGGTGGAAGGAGGCACTTTCGTCACAAAGGTTTTCCGATCTAAGGATTACAACAGTTTACTCTGGGTTTTCAATCAGCTTTTTGAAAAGGTTGAAGCCACCAAACCTCCCTCGTCAAGAAATGTGTCCGCCGAAATTTTCGTTGTATGCAGAGGTTTCAAAGCTCCAAAGCGAATCGATCCCAAGTTTCTTGACCCTAAATCCGTCTTTGCGGAACTGTCGGACCCGACACCTAACAATGAAGCAAAGGTGTTCAACCCTGAGATCAAAAAGCGTAAAAGAGATGGTTACGAAGAAGGAAACTATACACAATACAAGGAGGTACCGGCAAGCACATTCATCAATACTACCGACCCTATTGAGATTCTTGGACAAAACAATCGATTGAGCTTTAAGCAAGAAACAAATGGTGATGTAGCTCTTGCCGCATTGGATTTAATGCCAGAAACCACCCAGGAGATCCGCGATTGTTGTCAAGATTTGAAGGTGCTCGGAAGAAAGGAGTTCAAAAACCTGTTGAAATGGCGATTGAAAGTCCGGGAGAAGCTAGGATTTCCTACGAAGAAGTCCATCAAAGAAGCTGCGGAACTAGCTGAGCAAGAGGTTGCTGAGGTAGAACCTATGGATGAAGAGCTGAAGATCCAAGAGGAGCTACAAGCATTGAGTGAGAGGCAGAGTTCGCGGAAGAAGCGTGATAGACGAAGAGAAAACGAGAAGAAGCAGAAGGAGATCATACGCATGCAACTTCATATGACTGCACCTACGGAGATTGGTCTGGAACAAGCAGGTCCCAATGGGGAGGGAGCTATGTTTGGTCTGAAGGCAGTCGACAAGTCCGGAGCTGTGGATAAGATAGCGAAGGGGAAGATGGCTATTCTTACGGAGGCTGAGAAGAAAGACTTAGATAACCCATTTGGGCCAGGAGAGATCGACGAAGAGAGTGACCCGGAAGAAGATCGTTTGGATCGTGAAATGGATTCGATGTACGACCAGTATCAAACCCGCAAGTCCGAAGCTGATGCGAAATTCCGTGCCAAGAAGGCCCGGAAAGAGCATGAAGATGGAGATTGGGAAGGATTTTCCGCAGATAATCATAACAGCGACGATGATGATAAACTAGATGAAGATAGTAGTGATGAGTCTGATGACGAAGCACCCACGAGTCGCTCACTACTAACAAAACTGGAGCGAGAGGATAACAAGGAAGGGGGCTTAACAAGAAGAGCTGCTCAATTCTTTGATCAAGACATCTTCAAGGATATCGGTGGTATTCCCGAAGAAGAACCAGAGTCGGAGGCAGAGAATGATGACGAGGCAGAGGAAATAGCTGAAGACCTTGAGAAATTGGACAGTATCATGCAAGATACTATCCCAGAGGCCGAATCGGACTCTGACGTCCCTATGGCCGAAGAGGAGGACCAGTTCGCAGATAGCTCCGATGAAGAGGGCTTTGAGGTCGTAAAGAAATCAGCCAAAGAATCACAATGGGAAGAAGAAGTTCCTCTTAAAGACGGGAAACTTGGTACGTATTTAATATAACCTACGCTCAAAATATCATTGCTAACAGAAATCTAGATATCGATATCATAACCGCGGAGGCCATGACCCTCGCCCAACAAATTGCCTCAGGTAATGTCTCTACCTATGATCTTATCGACCAAGGCTTCAACAAATACGCCTTCAAAGACCGCGACGGACTTCCTGAATGGTTCTTAGATGACGAGCATCGCCATGATAAACCGCATCGACCCATTAGCGCCGCGGGTGCTGCTGCCATCAAGGAAAAACTCCGAGCGCTAAACGCAAGACCTATCAAGAAAGTGCGTGAAGCAAAAGATAGGAAGAAGTTCCATGCTGCACAGAGATTAGAGAAGTTGAGAAAGAAGAGCGCGTTGCTGGCGGATGAGGAGGGTATGACGGAGAAGGAGAAGGCAAGCAGTATTGTGAAGTTGATGAGCAAGGCCGCGAAGAAGAAGCCAAAGCAACAAGTCAAGGTGGTGGTTGCTCGCGGAGGTAATCGCGGTATTGCGGGACGACCTAGAGGCGTCAAGGGTAAGTATAAGATTGTGGATGCGCGTCTGAAGAAGGACGTCAGAGCGGAGAAGAGATTAAGCAAAAAGAAGAAATGAGTGTAAGTCAACGAGAATGAGATAAAATTCATATTCTGTTCTGAGCCCTGATTGCGTTGTTTTACCTACCAAAGTGACCTGTATAACGCAATAGAAATCCAGTTGTTGCTTGCAAAACCTAGCTTCCTCTGCAGAAGCAACCACCATAACGCCCTCTGTTTGAGAACACGATGATACCAGCAGTCTACTTCCAAGACCACGGGGTATCATAAAATCCAGATATCAATACCAATCATAACCTCGCTCCATCAGCACCTGTCTGCCCTCCAAACTGCCCCATCCAACGCCAGACATTCTCCGCTACTGCCAGTCTTTCAGAACTTCTACGACTCTCTTGTCCTCGGCCTCAGACCAATACAATGTCCTAATGCAAATCAGTATTGCCTCTGTAAATTCCACCATCCCACATCTTTCACTGCTCCAGACATTGGGACCTGACCCATTGAGGGAAAAGTGGGAATCGAACTACGGCAGTCCCGGCTCAAAGTTTGTCCGCCTTTCTTGTTCGAATGCTTCATAGCTCTCCATACACTCTAAGCTGAGCTTTTCCAGAGCTGTTAAATTAGGAAGAATACTTACTTCCGAGTCACCGCGTTTTCAAAGGGCTTCCCAATATTGCCAACACGATCATTCATCAACGTTCTCATTCTAGTAAGCATATCCACCAAAGCAACCCGGGGCATCTCGTCGTCAGTAGTCTCGTTTGTGATGGAGGTCAAATCTAAGCTCCAGGTGCACTGGTCAATCAACAGCTTCTTTAGACCGCACTTCTCGTCCCCGTAGTCCTTGGTGTTCTCGTAAATCCAGGCCAGATTCAAAGTTTGAATAATACCAGTCTTCAGGCGCCACATCTCGATGCCCTCAACGCAAGCGTTTTGACACTGAGGGACGCCAGCACGGCCGGCGAAAACCCATAGCTCGATCAAAGTTTGGCAGTCCACAGTACGGGTCCCGACCGGTTTATCATCTCCAAGACCAAATCCTTCGAAGCCGTTGTATAGCCAGTCGAGAAAAGCAGCAAAAACTTGGCGAGTGACGGGACCAAGCTGTGACAAATCAGCACCAATTCAACATTTTACCAGCTTGAAATGATGAAAATAAACTTACCTTGTCAGTATCAATCCGAATGTGCCGGGCTGCGTCTGGGAGACGAACAGTAACCTCGAATTCAGCCCTGACCTGCTCGTCAGCTTCAATAGCATCAGTGCTTTCCTCCTGGTTGGTGACGGTTGTAATTTTCGTGAGGGCGTTCTTTTTTGGTTGGAAGATTCCACGGAAGTACGGAGAGAAATGGCAAAGCAAGTCACGGTGAACAACAAAAGTCTAAGAGGGACAAGTTAGTATGACTATTTCAAGTTTTGCAACACAGGGTCTCGTTGTCCTAACTTGATATTTGCCACCAGAAACGACGTCAATTTTCACCGTGTTGTTGCAATTCTCAATCGGCTGTAGGACGAGGTTTGTGATAGAGAGGCGGCGGGTTTCATCGCGGTAGGACGTCTCCCGTGGACGCTGATTCTCATTATTAGATGGAACAGGGCCAAAGTTAGGTAAGGCAGAGCCAATGTTCATGTGATCGGGAAGAGGAAAAGAAAGAGGACCACCGGATGTGGGAGAATTGACCACTGGATGGGGCGGAGGCTGAAATCCTTGTGATAGCAGTAGAGGTGAAAGGAAGCTAGGAGGTGGTGGGAGTTTGTAAAGGCTTTGAGGTGGCGAAGGGTAGGCTCCTGGGGGTGGGATAAGAGGATAGCCAGTTGAATTCAAGGTCCCCAGTGGTGGCGGCAACGGAGGCATTGGAGGGGGAACCATCGCGTTCGCACCATCGTGACCCATAATCATAGCTGGACCATAGACCATCTCTGGATTGTATGAGAAAATAGGAAATTGTGGCATAGGTTCTTGTCGAGGATGGTAGGCCATCATCATGTTGGTAAGGTTGATCGAGCAAGCTGGAGCCGGAGCTGTGGTTATAATTATGCTTCAGGTAAAAGTAGAGGTCCGGTCAAAGCAGCGAGGATGATTCAAGGACAATTTGATGTTGGTGATGGTTTTGTATATCAAAATGTTTTTAAGTGCTTTGGAGACGACGTTCTCGATTTTATAAAAAGTTCGCAACGAGAAAACTAGAAGGGTAGCGAGAGGAACGTCAATCTTTGATGGGAATAGTTGAGGTGGTGGTAGATGAAGGAGACGCTAAAAGGCTAGCGCCTGATTCAAACAGGGAGGCCTACAGTGAATTCAGAAAAACATTTCACTTGAACCTATTTCCTGAAGATTTTGCGCTCTATTCACCTTGACATAAACGGCCCTCCGCTGCTGAAATTGTTTCTCACAAAAGGTTCCCTGTTTTGGCTTTACCTCAGGTTGAGATGGAATAGAAAAAATAGGGATTTTAAAATCAGAAAAGGTCACGTGATATCGGTTCCCTCTCAACTTCGCTTAATTTAAAGGGGTGAAAGGGGTCAAACTTTTGGTAACCAACGTGAGCTGTCTCAGCCGTGGATTATGGAGCTCATAGCCCAGATCACGTACCAGATGTCAATGATGTAGCGGGACAAAATTCTCATGATTAGCTCTAATATACGTTTCAGCAGACACCAATATGTAGCTATTCCACCTCTCAGCCCTAGCATCTCACATAGTTTACAGAACATCACAAAGCACCAGCAACATTAACAAATTCCAAATTCCAAGAATGAATTTAGAGACGTTGTAATTTGTTGCACCCCCTTTTTTGAATACTTTTTGACCCGGTATTTTATTTGGATTGTCGGAGAAGAAGTAATTACCAGCTGTAGGAACGGGAGCAATGCTACTAATTTGCTGTTTTGAATAACCCGGATGACTGGGAATTGCACAAATAGCATCCGGCTGTTTGAGATTCTTGCAGCGGTTTTGATATTCGGCCGTGCGCGAGGGAAGTGAGGAATTAAAATATGCTTTGACATAACTCACGGTGAGAACCGCTGTTTCAGCTGGTGGGCCGAACGACCAAAGCGGATTTCCATTAGACCAATGTGTAAGAATCATATGACCCGGTGAAGGATTCGTGGGTACTGCCGTGGTATTCATTCTTCCAAGTACGGCATCATCAGCATAAAAGACAATGTTTCCAGGCACAAAATCAATACGATAGTCGTGAAATCCCCCTGTGGGATCAAAAGGAAGATTTGCGACAATGTAGTTGCCTGTATCTGCTGCGTTGTAGCCTGCGAGCTTCGCTGCTTCGGACTGGAGGACGAGATTTATAGGAAAAGTCTTATTTTCCGGGACATATGAGGAAGAGAGGAACTCAATGTCAATTTCTTGGACATCATTATAATACTAGCTGAGTTAGATATTTAATTAGGAGGTAGAGGGTGGTGACTACTTACCCAGAAAAAAGATGCGCAAGTACCAGGAATATTCGTCAACTTCAATCCAGCCCGATAAGTCCCCCAAAGCAAGTCCTCTCTTGCGGAATTCATCTGCGCCGTCTTGATGTACCCACTAACAGGAAGTCCAGAGTCCACCATCAACTGCAACCCAGCATTAGGCCCATCCATACCCGGACCTACCCATTGCGAGTGGTTAACAATAGGATTTGAAACAACACTCTCAATTGTATAATTCATGCCGAAAGGGCCACGACCTTTTTCCGGAGTCACCGAGAATTCTTGCCTCCTCCAGTCGGTGTCGAGGGAGATGTCTCGAATGTGAAGGAAGTCAGACTCGATCACCTCGGTGAAGAGATGGGGAATGGCGTCGGCCATGGAACCGTTGACAAATGCGCTGTATCCACATTCGCAGTCTGCGATGACATGTCCCGTCTATGAGGCTTGAACTTAGCACTTCCATGTAAACAAGACTTTTGATCGAAATTGCAAATGCGAGGTTGTAGATGGAGGAGCCTACCAAGAAGCTAGTCATCACGAATAGCATGGTCAACGCGAACCAGCTACAACCTGTTGAACAACGTATGCACTTGAACAAACGTGAGAACTTCATCCTGCCCATTCTGACAGCAACAGGTGTATCGTCTGATTCTCAACAGCAATCTCAACCAGAAGAACGAGCAGTGAGACTTTCCAGCAACGACGTCCAAGTAGAGCTTCGGAAGCTTTATCTTCATTCAGCATTCAACAGCGCTCAGGACACATCAGTTCAAAATGTTGCGTATCGAGTGAAGATGAGGCAAGTGACAATCTGAGATGCAATATCTCCCGCAGCCACTACCTATAATCTGTTTAAGGAAGGAACGACCCCAGGCCACGTGCTTCTGCTAAAGGAAAAGGGTCAAGTTGGAATTGGAGAATCAAATCATAGGCATAAATTAACAAAAGTGATACTTGAGAAGAATGAGATGAATTAGAGGATGTACCACTGATGCCGTGACGTGGATACGCGTGAAGAAGAGTTTGTGTACCAGAAGCAGCATGTTGTGCGAGGCTGTGTAACCCAGAGTCGGATCATACTTACTACCTACCATTCAAGTAGTGAGAAGCTAGGTATAGGTATAGGAAGTATCAAGTCCACAATGCAGGATTTATTCCTTGTCGCAGACTTTTATACCCAAAGCCTGATTCTCGAGGGGTGAAAGTCCGTTCATTTTGGAAGAGCGATGGTGGCTAAACAATCCACAAGCGGCATTTATCTTGTACATGCAGGCAGCCTACAACAAGAGGACGTACCCTAAGAGTATTTTTTTGGGAGATCAATTTAGTACTTTGGTAGAAGACTAGCATGTCAGGTGTAATGAACAACGCCGAAAAGATATAGACGTATTTCATAGAAGAAGCTTGCTTAGTGCTAGAATCAACAGGAAAAGAACGTTGCAGCATGAGAGGTACATCTATTGGACTTTGAACCAAACCCAATCCCCCTAAACTGGCAGACATCTCGTAGCATCTTCTTTAGTCTCACTATCGCAATGACAATCAACAGAGCTGAGGCTCCGTAATTTAATAATTTATACTCTTACCTCGCATTTGCAGTCTACATACCTTCGTGAGTTCTGCACTTCTTCCTGCTTGCCTGACTCACGAGTTCACTGATATCACCATCACCGCATATCACAGCTAAAAGACACTTAGATGCAAACGTTTTTATGCGCTGTGAAAGGTTTCAAATAAAACTGGCTATTCTATACACAACTGAGGTTTAATCCGACCAAAGCCCCAACAATGCTTTGCCTGACGAACCTAGTATCCATGCGAACCAGCCTGCCAATAATTTGAATAATCTCCCATTACCCATCATCGCCACCACGCTGCATATATTCCATACAAGAAAGTCGAGGTGCCTAAAAGCCGCAAACGCATCGATCGCAACGCAAAAAGTCCAAGAAATAAGTCGGGGCAGTTTCCCGGTAGCAAGTAAATTGCAGAGATTTGTATATCGAACAAGGTATCGGAGGGTGTCGAGTAAAAGTGTCGACCCGCAAGCAAGAAGCAGAAAGCAGTAGGCGATATTAGGTAGAGTGATAATGCCGGATAAAAGGACAGGGCAGAAACAACACCGCCGGCCAGCCAACATGCGTGTGTGTGTGTGTAGAGATTAGGTTGTATGTGTTGTGCTTCTCGAGCACAAAATGATGAGTTGATGAGAGAGAGAGAGAGAGAGACGAAGAGTGAAAAGCCCCAGATTGACCCCTTATAACCAGCCAGCCCCGTATTGTCGCCCGTGACCTTTGAAGGAGATGCCTGTAGTAAAATTCGATCGCTTATGCAGGATGACAAAGGAGATATATGACCACGTCGCCCACTGCGAACCCCTAAGGAAAGAGAAGAGTGGATATCAAGGTCTATTTCGATGATAGTGACAAAGGAAATCATGTAAATCATTATCGGGCCCAATTTTAGTACACGCTATCGTCCATTTCTTCACCTTGCGAAATCATCGAAGGTGTTGAAACATCGGAAGCTTCGATGTCGTCCTCATAGCCCACAAGAGCTTGAGAGTGGAGCCTGAAGGAATCTCCCATGAGTTTGGTGATTCTAAGCATGGTTAGCATTGTTATTTAGATATGTGATTGATCAAACTTACCCCCAGACGACGACTTCATCCATCATTCCACCCCAGACGCGAGCGATGATCGAACTCAGTTTGGCATCTTGTAATCCAGCGAATTCTTCTTCGAAGAGCTCACGGACTTTGTTGTACATGGCCATCTCCTCCTCTGTAGCGATCTCTTCGTCGTGTTCCAAACGATATACCCATAAGCTGAGAATGACCATGAGATCCAAGCCACAAAGTGGGTGCTCGATGCTCCAGTTGGTTGGCGATGTGCGAGCAACCCAGCGGATACCCTGAAGAGCTGCAGTTTCAATGCAGTTGTAGCATTCCTGAATCACCTTGATCATCTCAGTAGACCTCTTGACCTTGTCTCTTGCGTTTGACATTGCTGCAGCAACTTCAAATGAATCATGGTATCTCATGGCCTCTTGTATCGATTTAAGGTCGACTTCGAGACGAGCACGAGCATTGCGGAACATTGCCATTGCGTTGAAGATCAAAGGGTGCCCTTTATGGGGTGCACTGAGTGGCACAGCTACAGTTTCCGGTAGGCAGAGCTCAAGAGATTTCTCCCACGTCTCTAATGCCAACCGGAGCTTGTATTCTGTAACCACATCTTGAAGAGCTTCTGGACTGCGCTTGTGGTACCAGACTTCAAGGAAAAGGGCGTTGATCATGACACGAGTTGCAAAGGCGCTGTAGCGTAATGCCTCACCCTGGAAAAGGTTGTCGTGTGCTTCCATGAATGACACATCCTGATTGCTGTCAAGGAATTCTTGGTGGGCGGAATCATCAGTCAGGTTCCATACGGCCTCGGTAGAGGGCAATTGAAGATCCTCGAACTCGTTGAAGCTGATCGCAGGCGTATGATTGTAGGTCAAAGTCAAGAGACCAAAGAAGATGTAGACCGCATAGTAGGTACGGCGGCAGCCTTCATCTTCTACCCATTCGGCACGAGTAGGCTGAGCCCCGTCGCGAGCCTCCGTACGAAGCTTCAGCTCGTAACGGTTTCCGGCGACCATGTTGGCGAGCAAGCTCTTGATGGAACACGCCCACTCCAAACCCTTTGGATCTCCGCTCCAGCTGGCAAAAACCATATTCAACAGAGAGCTTTGCATGGTCCACAACGGGCATTTGCGGGAGCTGAAGTTCTCCTTGTTCTGCAAAAACTGGTTGACAAGGAGCTTGGATCCGATGTGAAGCATATAAGCTTGGTCTTGGTCAAACGCATACAACGCACCGATGGACAACACGGCCAACAGCAGTGGCGACGATACCTGGGTGGGCTGGAAGGTTGCCGGATGCAAAAAGGGCAAATGGTGATGGAACAGACCGAAGTACGTTGACAGATATCGGTTCAGCGATGCGAGCCCGGGCAGGCGGAAGCTTTCTGGGATCGATCGCTCGCTATCATGACCGCGAATGTTGTCCAAGATGATGTTACGATCTTCATCGCTGATAATCTTTGGCGGCTTGGGAGACGCCTGGGACGGGGACTGCGCTTCGTTGCGAAGCGGGGAGCCGTGGACCGGCGTGTTCGCTCCAGAAGGAGGTAACGAATTGATCATTGACTGCAGAGCCGGTACTAGCCCATTATAGTTGTGTGGAGTGGGCTTCTGGTTCATGGGGGCCAGCTGATTTCCGGGCTGATAGGTACTCGCGCTCGTAAATGACTCTTGAGATCCCGATGCATTCGACGTGATGGAGTGAGACTTGGGCTCGGTGACAGACTGCGGCATGAAGCTGTCCCATTGCACCTGCGGGAGCGAGATGGCACCCGAGGCATAAGTGACAGAGGGCTCCATGAGCGCCGAACCATTGTGAGTGAAGGCCATTCCAGGTCTATTCTCATATGGTCCGACGCCCGCATTGCGCATCGCGGCCGTCGCCTTGTGGTGCAGGTCGGTCATCAACATGGCCGCTGTCTCGAGATCCACCATGCCATCGCTGCTCGCCTCAATCTGTTCGAGCGCGGCGGTATCGATGGTCACGGCAGACTTGGAGGGGCCGGCGACCGCGCTGGGCTTGGGACCAGCTCTCCGCTTGACATCGCTGTGCAGCGGCACTCCTCCATCTTTGGCATGTACAGTTCGGTCATGTCTGAGCAGCAAATCGCGTCGCACAAAGGTACTTCTACACTTCATACACTTGAAGGGGCGCTCTTTTGTATCTAACGAGATGGTCAGCAGGCTGCTCGATGGATGGAGGGGAAGCAGGTGGTGGTGGTGGTGGTGGTGTGGTGTGGCGGGTACGCGACCCGAGCTAGAGTGAGGGGAAGTGTGAAGGGGCATCAACAAAGAACACAACTTACGGGATCGCTCGTGACGGCTACGATGTTCGGATCTGCTGAACGCTCGATTGCAGAACTGGCATTTGTACTTCTTCTCGGGCGCGAGGGCGGAGGACTTGCGTGCCGCAGCCGCGGACGCGGTGGCAGTCATGGCGGCGGGCATGGTGCGTGTCGTGTGGTGGTTGATGGTCTCGGTACGTGTGGTCGTTGCTCTGATGTGTCCTGCAAATCACCTCTCCTGGTTCCGCAGACTGATGTTGAGATCGTCTGCCTCGCGAGCGTGGGCGTGTGGTTTAAAGTGTGCCTTGGGACTGCGACGTAGTGTTCATTTGGGTATTATTTCTGCTGTGCATAAGTTGTGGTGGTGTTGGAATAATCGTGGCGATGGGCCGGGTCGCGAACGACGTCTCGCGTGAGAGCAAGAACTATCGATCGCTGGAGAGGAGGAGGGGGGGAATAAAGGGAATGTGGGCGGAATGTGCGTCGCCAGAGAATGTCAAGTGGATGAGCAGGTGGTGGTAGGAGATAGCGGTGGACGAGTGTTGAATGTCTGATGGCAGCGCGGTGGTGGTTTTGATGGAAGTGGTAGATTGAGGGGTTGAAGAAATTGTGAATGGAGGGGGGTGGACGAGGAACAAAAAGGGCTGGGAGAGAGGGTGGTGGTGGTGGGTTGGTGGTTGTTCGAATAGTGGCTGTGGAAGGGGGTAATGCCAGGAGATTTGGTGGACCGGACTTTAGGGGGGGGGAAAAAGAAGAGAGGAAGAGAGGAAGAGAGGGAAGAGAGAGGAAGCTTGCTCGCCGGGGTGTGACAAAGGGACTAGTTGGACGTTGCTGCTTTTGCGGGCGGGGCAACCCCTCCCCTCCCTTCTCCCCCTCGACCTTGTTGGTATGATAGTAAGTATTATAGTATAGTAAGTATTATAGTAAGTATTGTACTGTACTGTATTAATCTTATTCTTCTTCTTCTTCTTATTAGTAGTAGTAGGCCAGCGTGTCAGCATGTCAGCGCGTGTTTGCGTGTTTGCGTGTGAGCGAGTAGTCTACGCTCCTGAATATCACCAACCACTAGGCCACTTACCACCATTCCCTAACCCCCGGAGCCTGTAATGCTGTATTCTCGGGGCTTAACTCCCTATAACTAAAGGGGGGTACAGACACGGCAGCAATGAATGCCCTGTAGCATGGGACTACTGGAACCACTGGAACTACTGGAACCCATTGAACCATTGGAATTGGAATTGGAACTGGAACCATATATCGGCTTCAAAGGGACGTGCTACAAGACACACACACCATACGGGAGCAACGCACCATTTTTTCATCACAATCACGAGTCAAGGCCGCACGAGAGCTTGGAGAACTCTGTTTGAGACGCGCTTGTAAGACAATCACGTTTGGTCCACCATCGTAGCAATGCCCGTCGGAGCAAAGCAAAGCAAAGCAAAGCAAAGTCGTACGCGTTGGTTGATGGTTGATGGTTCTGCTGTTCGCCTCCAATGAAATCCCACCCACGTCGTCGAGCTGTGAATAATACAACAAATACAACGATACCTCGCGACCACGATACCACGCATTCAACCACAGGTCAAAATGATGACTGCAGGCCATACCCACCTGGTCTGGAAATAGGCCTCTTCCTTACGAATAGGGGCCCCAAACAGCCGCAACCTTTACGCATAATGGTGTGTAGATGGTCGTGATGCCAGCGCACCATTCCAATCACTAGGCCATCAAGGGGGGGGTCTGGCATATGTTTCCTCACCTGGATTCAAAGCAGCTGTGAAGGGAAGCTATCTCGAGAATGCATTGGCCTAACCACCTCGAACATGATGGGATCCGGGCTGTTTGACACTACGGCAGCTGGAGCACTGCTCATAGAGTCAGTCCTGCCTAGATGCATACAGTACCACCATCATCTCATCTTGATCCGATCCAAACCCAAACCCCGCGAAACATCCCGCCGTCATCTAGTAGCGAACCTGTCCTTCTAGCAGCATGAGAGGGGGGGCAATTGGGAGGGGTTCGTGTGCCCATGATGTCTCCAAGAACAAGTTAAATGACCTAATAATAGAGCATTGCTTCGACTTCAGGAGGTCCCTATTGCGGAGTCCAAGCCGAACGCAAAAGCAACCATGGACATCCTCACTTCTCCATTCGGTCTATCAGATATTATAATCCAAAAGAAATGAAATTCGGGATGCCGAATTACTTTTTAAAGCAACGCAAAGCTCTGTTCCGGCCCTTTGAGTTTGGTGGTAGGCGAATAGCCTGTTGCTCCGGCCTGAACTCTAACCTCCACCAAGTAGATCGATATCTGGATTTACCCCTCCAAACGACCTCGTTTTCAGATGCTTTTGTTCGCAATGTAGTTGGGGTGGTGTACTGTTACTTTCCCTCGGTCGTTTGCGCGCCCCCTCACCATTTTTTACAGACTGACCGTCCCGTTAAGAGCGGGGAAGCGCACCGCGTAGGTAACTTGCTCTGACGCGTCCGAGGTACAGGTACAAAGCGCAGTTACATTTTGTACACTGCCAACTGCAGAAGGGCGGTCACGATACCTGCTCTTTGGGCTCTGGCGATATCCTCTTTCTTCCTTTTCAAGTTAAGAAATTGGCCAGCAAGCTGCTTGCTGCCGCCGAGAATTAAACTCACCGCTTGTAGAGTCGACGAAGGAAACCCGTGCTGCAGTGAGCAACGAAGTTTTGCACTCTTCACGTCGCATGGGGGCTCTGCTCACTCACACGAGATATGTCGCTGCTTTTACGACGATCCATGGTTGATTATTTCACATACTCGGAGCTAAACCATTGGATCCCCCAATAACACCACAATCACACGATGCCAGGAATTAGCTACATCGGATTGAACATCTCAAGACTTCTTGGGAGGGTTAATGAATATCATCAGAATCCCCCGCTGCTTTGTTTCCAAACAATCCAATCCAAAAATACACTCTGTAACTCATCGCTCTGTCATCCATTGATCCATGAAGCTAGCGAAATATGCCAGGTACGGATTGACGGTGATCCACTTATCGCGTGGAACTTCTTCCAATAGTGGATGCGACTCAAGGCTAGGAAGACTTCCCCGGAGCCGTTATTTCGAAAAATGATCCCGGCAGCTAAGTAATCTCGACCTTGTCACCATAGCTATAGAGTCCGAGCTGATATTGAACAGCTGTTAACTCGGACGCCATATCCTTTGTCGGTGAGGGAGACGGTGAGCTCTCCAAAAGGTATATGCAGCGTCATGCTGAACACGCCGGATGGAAAGTAGCTCCAGTGCAGCGCAAACGACGGAAGGGACGGAAATTTAAGAGCCTCAATTGTAAATTGGGTCGCGACGAGCTGATCCGTGATCTCGTGTGGGATTTGGCGGGGCTGTTCCTCGTCAGGGGCTGAAATTGGATTCTAATCATTCTATGCCCCTCATAGAAGGTTATCAAACACGTCTATGAGGGCCCTTGGAGCTCGCATTTCCGACACATCCCACCAAGGAATCCACCCCAATCCCCTTGCCGTCATCCGCCGAACTCTTGGGCCATGTCTGGTAACCTGATAGGTTATAAAAGGAAAGGTATGAGTATATTCTGAGACAACGCTCCGAGCATTAAGCAAAAAACAAGTGGACTATCTAATGATATTCCAGGCCAACAAGGATACGGTAACCGACAGCCGCTTCGTTTATTTCGGCCAGTATTGGCCACTGGAATTGCCCATCACCTAACACGACAGTAGATCCATAACCAGGAAACAAACCACTGGGTCCGGCGCGGGATCACATCCGCGAGCCTGTTGCGGGTTTCCACTAGCATAAGTCAGAGTTTAAGCCTGAGCTCCTCTTCTGGACACATCATAGAGCGATCCAGAATTGGTTGGTATCGCAACAGTGATTCGTCCCGGCAGTTAAAGGACCAGGGCACCTCCCTCGGTAAGGTAGAACCTAGCGATGGCTTTGGTCGCGTCAGTGCTGAAAAATATGGTGAATTGATGGTTACTGGGCATGATATTCAGTCAGAGAGATTTTGATAGTCCACAAACGCCTTGGACTTGACGAGGCTCATGGACCAAGCCGAGTGGCTGGACTAAAAGAAACCGAGTGATCGGTAGGCTGTGAAAGTAAGTCGAAATATGACAGATCTGTATCCCCAGGACGACCGTAGGATATCTCATGTTGCCTCTTGCCAGGTATAGCCAAACCGTCTCCTGTTCTTTTCTTTTCTTTTCTTTTCCTGTGTTGTTTACATTGCAATATGCCGTTTGCTTATCATCTTATCTTGCGGCGCAAGCCAAATTGGCAGCCAGCAAACGGTTCGTAATTCAGAGCTGGCTCGTTATGGCAGTCTTTTCCCTTGACCTCAGGGGTCTTGAATATCGTTACGTTACACCGCCAGCTTCTTCGAATCCGATATTCAGATAACGGAACGTGGACCTTGGTGAGTCTCGAGGCTTCATGTTGATGCCACGATATACGGGATGTTCCCCCACGCTTTGGTGGTGCCGTTTCCAGATATGTAGAGACATGAGCTCCTGGCAGACTTTCAGAACCTTAAGAGGTAGAAAGAACAGTATTGGTCTAGTGGATATCATAATGATAGCATTCAGCTGTGAAACAAAGTGCTTGAAAGAGTTGTAAAATGGAAAAGAAACATATCCAAAAAATGTGGGGGGCTGATGATGTTGGTGCTGTCAAAAGTTACGAAATATCAGCTCCCGGCGGGCTATCCCGTAGCCATTTCCGGCTTTCGCATCCATCCATCTATCTGTTGCCATCCCGTACCGAACCCCTTTCCCCACCGCGGATTGTGGAAACACAACACCACACCCGCTTCCTGATCTTGGAAGCGTGGAAGCAAGGGATAAAATGACGAATCCAAGCTGTGACCTGTCAGTATGAGAACCAGGTAAACCAACAAGAAAGATGTCATCTCGTTCGGGCAAACCAACAGGAAGATGTCATCTCACTCAAGAATGAGATCACGTGACCTTTGTGAAATGTAGCTCTCTCTTTATGTATCAAGCACTATGTCATCTGTGCAGGAGTCGGGCTATTAATATAAAATTCGGGGGATGGCAAGTGCCCACCAACGCCATTAATAGAGGCATCCCTTTCACCTGCAGACACGATCTAAAGTGTTGGTGTTCCCACCAACCAGTCGCGGACTAAACACTCGTGAATGGAATTGTGACTCGCTTCCCCTTTTGGCGAACGAGACGTTGGTGGGGATGAAACGTCCCTACAGATGGGAGGAGCGGTTCAGCAAATAGAGAGTGAGAGTTCATGCAGGCCCTTTGGAACGCTGGACAGAGATCAACGCCATGAGTCTGGTTGGGATGAGGAGACGAGACTGATTTCGCGACGCTTCCAACGACTCCTTCGTAGATGTAGTAGTCACGCCAGAAAGAGGGGGTCTGTACCGCCGTCGTTTTCTAGCCTTGGGAGCACGCAGAGGACTTCTGCTGTGGCCTCAGATGCGGCCACCCTTTGTCGCTGCAGCAGGCACCGTACAGGAGGACATGTACTGTACGAAGCAGAAGAAGAAGCAGCCCGATAGAGCTTTGCCGAGCTGTGCGCATGGCTACATGGCATAAAGCATGGGGAGCATGGGAGGTAAGGAAAGAGAGACTGCAGATGCCATGCGTTTCCTGCATCAACACCACCACCACCACATTCTTGTGGCTGATGTAGTCGATGTATATCAAACGTTGAACTCAATCCTACCGCACCACATCCATCCCGTGCAAGCAGCCTGTGCAGCATTCACCTCGTTGGCTGGATCAATTCCGATCTGTTGTGGTCTTTGTGTCAGGGGCTTTTGCTGTAGCATTGAGCATCGACCCGGCACTGAGAACCCCTCACCTCCTCCCTCCCCGAATGCTCACACATGGCGCGCTCAGACGGTGCACTTGGGTATGATTGATCGATTCCGTGAGTGAATGAAAGAAAAGATGTAATCATTGATTGCTGTTGGTGTCGTGTCGGGGATTACAAAGCCGTTTCAGCTTGTCTAGCTAAGTCCTTCACCTGGTCCGACTGGTCTGCGATTAATCTGTGCCTTTCGGTCTGGATCATAGTGTACTTACTGTACAAACAAAGTAGATTAGCTTCGTCAGTGTCTGAGTGGCCAATGCCTGAAATCAATCCGACCTGGGGCTTGTTCAATCCCCCTTTATTCTTGCTCTGGTTGTATCCATCAGCTACGGTACGTACTGACTGAGGTACTGCATTGAAAGCCCTAAGCTAGTGTTATTGCTCGTACACTTGAGCTACTCTGCAACGGCTTAGAGCCTACACGTGTAAGGGATGTGACATATGGCATATGCTGCTGGTAATGAACTGTAGAATGGAGAGTGATCAAGCCCTATTGACATGCAACCATGATCCATCCATCCATCCAGCCAGCCAGCCAGCTAGCCAATCTACTGTCTCGCCATCACCAGTCCGATCATCGCCGTGGTCCTGCTTGACCATCACCATTGCTACCAACACGACCTAGGATCTCTGCTGGGAAGTCGTCTTAACCACAGCTATTAAGCATTGTGATATAGCCTGGCTCTCCGATCTCGATTTCTTCCGTCCGACCCTTTCTGCGAACCTCTTTTTCCCTCTCTCATCAACCTTTGCTGAACCTTGCCGTCTCCACCATTGGCCCCCTAGACCTAGACACCACTGGGTTTGGCGTAGTGCGCTGGGCGTCTTCCCAGCGTTCAGTACAGTGCAGTGTGTGTACTTGCTATACTATAGCGTGTACCTACACTACAGTTACTTTTAGCCCATCCCCTGCCAGCTCTTGGCGGCCAGAGATTCCCGCCGAGTTGGGGTTGGGATGTTGAGTAGTAAGGACGTAGTAATGCGACTCCTACTCGTACTTCATGTATCCTGCTGTTGCTGCTGCTCCACACAAGCTCCCATCAATCATTGATTATCCGTCCGTCGTATTCCTCGTGCCTGGTCTCCCGCCGCTCCTGCATTTACGCATCACGATTCCAACTTTGCCAGTTCTCTGCGTCCGTCTTAGCACCGGGCGGCTGCTTATCCATACCAAGCAAAGCATTGACCGGCAGCAGCCCTCTACCACTTGTTGAAACCTCTCCCTACCCACACCCCTCCAAAAGCAAAATCAACAACCAGCAGCCGTCACTCCTGCACCCATTATATTGGCATCGTGTGGATTATCGAGGCGCCTGCTCGACTCAACAGTGCTTTCTCACAGACCTTGAGGAGTCCGCGCTGTCGATAGATTTCCGACTGGCCTCAGGACGATCCAGCGAATCATCGGATTTGTGCCCTTTACCCGCCGAACTACAACCTCAAGAAATAGCAATTTCGAGCCACTCACAGCACTATACTCAACAATATCCCAATATAGCAGGAGCGCCTCTTCCTCCTGCCCCTCCATACGCAGCACGCATCTTGATCTCTCACCTACGGCCTACGGTATATCACATTGACAACGATAATCATACCAAAGAAAGAAAAAAAGGAACGGGGTCGGCCATGGATGAGTGAATACACCAGCAGAACAGTACGACAACGACGCCATGCTCATGACAATTCGCAGTAACGGAGCATTTCCTGACCAGAACAACACCCAATCTTTTAACAATTATACGACCAAATCGGCTCACGTTGCCGAGGCCTACTCCCACGAGACCCCTCGATCAACATCACCAGCTCGATCGAACGGGCAATACTCTTCGCCATCAAAAGGTACGTTGGGCCAGCAGAAGCCGCGTGCCAACAGTGCCGCGAGACGACGGTCGCCGCCACTCATGAAAGGAATGTTGAACAACACGCCCCAACCGGTGATGTATGTGCGAGCGCTATACGACTACGAGGCTGACGACCGGACGAGCCTGAGCTTCCACGAAGGCGACATCATACAAGTGATCACACAGTTGGAAACCGGCTGGTGGGATGGAGTGATAAATGGGGTGCGAGGCTGGTTCCCCAGTAACTACTGCCAGGTGATCGCAGGACCCGATGAGCTGGACGGCAGACAGAATGGCATACCCATGGAGATAGACGAGGAGGAAGAGGGTGACGAGGCAGATGAGGAGGGAGATGACTACGAGGACCAGTATGAAGACGATGACCAAGATTCTGAACGTGACGATACAACAGCCTTACCAATGGAAGGAACGAATAACGAAAGAACAAGAGCCGATTTCTGGATTCCCCAGGCTACTCCGGATGGGAGGTTGTTTTATTTTAACACGGAGACCGGGGAGAGTAGTATGGAATTACCGCTGGAGTCGCCCTCGTCTGCGTCTGAGAACGGGCCCCGAAATCGCATGAATGTGAACATCCCGGAGAAGAGCAGACCGCCTCCGGAAATGTTGGCGCGAGGCTATGTGCACGATGACGAGGACGAGTCCGAAGGGAACTCTGCTTCTGAAATGGATGGAGAGTCAATTATGATGGCCTCACGAGGCTCTTATATTGTGAGTGTACAACCTGTCGACTCAACGTCGAATGTGATTAATCATTTTGAAAAAATGCTAATGAATGAATTAGCAACGAAAACGGCGATCACTGTTATCAGATGGAGTATCACCAGCCACTTCTATGGATTCATTAAATAAAGGCATGTCCCCGGTGTCGCGCTCACGAGCGGATCCATTTATGAATCCAAATATGTCGATGGGATCATCGATGCCCGCCATGGGTACTTCCACAACTTCCTTCAACAGTCCGTCGCAAGGCTCAGCTATTGGGCCCAACCTACCTCGGTCCTTCTTTGACGATGGCGTTGCCGTACAATTAACTTGGCCTAGACTTGTAGGAAATATGAAGAAAGCTATTGATCGTTACCGCGAAGCTATTAACAATAACGAAAGATCCGAGTATGTTCGCCGGGCCGAAGATATCTCTGATCACCTCCGTTTACTTCTTGCGGCTGGCTCCAAGACCACCGATAACCACTCTGGCCAGCCATCTATTATCTCTACCAATAAAGAATTGTACCCTCATTTCCGGGATATGATGTCGAAGTTCTCGAAACTTGTAATCTCGTCTCACATAGCCGCAGCCGACTGGCCAAATGCAGAATCATATCAAAAGTGTTTACAAGAAGCCGAAGGCGTGTTGTCTGGCGTATATAGTTATGTTGAAGTTGCAAGACAACAACGAGGCGAAGAGATCCCCAGGCTGCTGCCCGGGTTTGTCATTGGCAGCAATGCTGGAGGAAATTGGCAGAATAATGGTATTGGTTCCCGCGATCCAATGACCGCCAAACTGATGGAGGACGAAGATGGACTTTTAGAGCCCTCTGCCACGTTGGATGCCCCACTGATGGAACGGCTGGATGATCTAAAGCGCATGCTCATTTCAAGTATAAGGAAACTCGAGGAGCATCTTGTGGTGACGGAGAAGATCATCTCGCCGTATCGTCACGAACTGATAGGAAATAATGTCTGCTCGGGTGCTCGGAAGGTGTTGGAGATGTTCAAACCCTGGGTATCCGCGGTTGAGTCCATTAACCTCTCGGTCCTAGGTAACGCATTTCAAAACCCTCAGTTGGTAGACTTTGCTGGATACAAACAAAGCTTGTACGATAACATCTCAGACTTGGTTCTTGGATGCCAAGCAGTTGCAGGTCCTTTGAGTGATGAGTGGTCAGAAGTGCGGGGGGATTCACTGGAAGCCAGATTGGAAAATGTTCGTCGATGCGCCAAAGCCTTGGAACAAACATCCTCTCATATTGGCTTCTCTCTACAGCTATTGGGGGAACAAGTACATACGACCCTGCGACAGCGAGACCCACAGAAACTGCCTATTCGAGAAGATAGCAGGCCGCAGAGAAATCAAAGAAGGACTGAGAGCACACCATATGAGCGTTCACACCAAAGATCAGATTCTCGTGTTAATGCTCTTCTACGGCCAGGTCTTGCCGCAATCGGCCAATCACAGTCTTACTCTGAAGGTGATCCAGCTATGAATTATCGCAAAGGCGAGAATTCCAAGGTTAGGAAGTTCTTCGGAGAGGAACCTCGCTCACAGCAAGATGAAAGCCCAGATTACCTGAAGCTTGACTACGAAGAAGATATAGTGTACGATTCAAAGGCACAACCCCCGGCACTGAAAGGAGGAACTCTCATAGCGTTGGTGGAACAATTGACTCGCCATGACAAACTGGACTCCAGCTTCAATGGCACGTTCTTATTGACATATCGCTCATTTACATCTGCTCGCGAGCTGTTTGAGATGCTAGTCCGACGCTTCCAGATTCAACCGCCCGAAGGAATGGCTTCAAGTGACTACGAGACCTGGCGTGACCGCAAGCAGAAACCAATACGTTTCAGAGTCGTTAATATCCTCAAAAGTTGGTTTGACAATTTCTGGATGGAGGACCAAAGCGACGAGACCAAGACTCTCATCCGCGATGTTTATACATTCGCTCAAAACACTGTTAAAACCACCGAGACTCCTGGATCTGGGCCATTGATGTCTATTTTGGAGCAGAGATTACGTGGACAACTCGATACGACAGCCAAACGTCTCGTTTTGACCGCAAATTCAAACACTCCTGCACCTATAATGCCAAAGAATATGAAGAAACTCAAGTTTTTGGATATTGATAGTACGGAGTTTGCGCGACAGCTAACAATTGTTGAGTCTAAGCTCTATGGAAAGATCAAACCTACTGAATGTCTCAATAAAACTTGGGGAAAGAAAGTGGGAGAGGGCGACCCAGATCCAGCACCTATGGTTAAGGCTTTGATTTTGCATTCCAATCAGCTGACTAATTGGGTTGCTGAAATGATCTTGACACAGATGGATGTGAAAAAGCGTGTTGTGGTGATCAAGCATTTCGTGCTTGTGGCTGAGGTAAGTTTTCCCGCGATTTATAGTTATTAATCTAATTGGCGGCAGAAATGTCGACTACTTAATAATTTCTCAACACTTACCTCCATCATCTCTGCCCTTGGCACTGCGCCAATCCACAGATTGAAACGCACTTGGGACCAGGTACCTCAAAAGACATTAGCGACTCTGGAAACAATGCGAACCCTGATGGGGAGCACAAAAAATTTCGGCGAATACCGAGAGACATTGCATCTCGCTAACCCCCCTTGTATTCCCTTTTTCGGTAAGTTTACTTCATCCCACTTTACCACAGGGTCTTATGGTTGCAGGTGTCTATCTTACGGATCTCACATTCATTGAGGATGGTATCCCATCCCTCATCAAGAAGTCGGCACTGATCAACTTCGCCAAGCGAGCCAAAACGGCTGAGGTTATTCGTGACATTCAACAGTACCAGAATGTACCATATCCGTTACAGCCAGTTCCAGAACTACAAGAGTATATATTGAGCAATATGCAAGCGGCTGGGGATGTACATGAAATGTATGAGAAGAGCTTAGCGGTAGAGCCACGTGAGCGAGAGGATGAAAAGATCGTAAGGTATGTCAGACTGGACTCGGTATCGTACTACGGCGGTTTCATAAGCCATGTTGCATAGGAGCCCGTTTTGTTTTGAAAATAAACATGAAATCCCTGCAAGCTCCTTCCTACTCTTTTTCAAAAACAGCTTAGTAGAATGCGGGGGAGGCTTTAGAAATGTGCTTACCATGGTGGAATATAGGGTTTTGGCCGAATCAGGATTCCTCTAAATAACACATCATCCATAAATTCTCCTAGCTCCTCCACATCACCGAATGGAGAAATACGAAAAGGGCCACACGACACACCATTTCCCCCCATAACAACCAACGATATTCATGTCTTGATGACGATATGAAACACAACATTACACATTATTATTCCAGAAAGCGCTGCCTTCTCCAACCGTTTCTGATCGTTTAGAGACAAATCCTACATCATGCTCGAACCAGAAGACGGTGATTGAGCCACCAACACACACACGTTACACATCATTTCCACTCCAAATTACCCGCATATCCCTTTTCACAAACACAACATATAGAAGGGCAATCATAGTTACATTGCCCGTTTACCAAACATACTCGACATAACTTGGGCGAGCCGGCTTTTGGTTAATAGCTCTAGCTCTCTTACTCCTTCATCGCCACATCTTTTAAACACTGGGAGACTTTGCTATTGGGTTTGGGGCATATATATTGGTTTCTTTTGAAGGTGGCAAAGGGGGCATAAGGGCGTTGATCTTCATTTCTTTTTGAAGGCATAAATGTGTGGGCTGTGACTAGCTATTTACTGTATAGAGGTGAAATGGAAAAATAACCATTTGAAGTTACCAAATTGAGGAAAATCGCACTTGAGATGATATCCGTATCCCCTAGTAGGTCTCTCCAAATTCGAGCTGTGGAGATGAGTAAGTAAAGCTACGCAAACCCTGTGATTGGGGCTTCGGAGGGGAGACCAAGTCCGTTTCTCGATCCATTTCTAACAAGACCATCTTGACAGAGTGAATGACTAGATCTAAGCTCCAAGTGAGGTGGTATTTTCCCCGCATTCTGGGTATCTAGAGACGAGAGGTGACGTGGAAGAAATGGACGGAATCCGGCTGCGTGGGATGATTTCTCATTTGCTAGATGCCCGATATCTGATCTGGTGGTTCGATATCAGCGACGTTAGCCTTTACGGATTGACGGGTGATGCGGCCGGGGGCAGTATCATGACCATGATAAACGCTCCCTCTCTCTCTCTCTCTCTCTCTCTGCGCGGGATGCAAGCCTTTTCTGTCGCAGCGCAAGATCTGGGGGCATTTCGATCGTACGGGGTATGTCGTGCGGGCGGGTGTCTGGAATAGGACCGTGGCTTTTTTTTGGCTTGAGATGGATGACATGATTTTTGGGGGGGAGAAGGGATTAGCCATTTTTCACGCGAGCACGACGGATACGCATTAAATTCTCCGCGGCTGAATTGGATTTCTGGTTGTGGACGCGGCCCTTCCTTGCTACCTACCTACCCAGCATCGGACAGTACCAGTATTGCATTGTATGGTACTGATCGTTTTGCGGGGGCTGGGGATATATCCTTTGAGTATTACTATGTCTGATATATTGTAAACGGTTTCTCCACAGAAAAGCATACCATACCATACCATACCATAAGCCCATCATTTATCATCTTCTTGCCTTTCCTTTCATACACCCAACCGACCGGAGCGGCCAGGCTCGCATCGCTCAAAGAACCGTTCGTATCTGCTTGGTGAACTCTTACCAATCACCCCTTTCTACCAGCATATGTATAACAATCTCGCCTGCCCTGCTAAATCGCGCGCAAGCTGGTATTTGCACATGCACGTAATTTTTCTCTCCCCCCAAGGGCCCTGCTGCAAATTACAATACATGAACCACACCCCCCCCTTCCATTCTCCCTCGTCTCCGAAAACCCCTTCCTGGTCCCCCATCGTAAACCCGCCAAACACAGCGCCGTTGAGGGGCGTTCGCGCGCAAAAGTTCATATAACGTGAAGGCTGGGATATATGAAAAAGAGCGCACTGACAGCCAGCACACAACGCTCGACCGGGGGTTGAGAGGCGTAAAGGAGAGGAAAAGGAAACGTTTGGCAGCTCGGCTCCCCCTTCTGGGAAATCATCCCGACTGCTTCGGCTCCTGCATTGGGAAAAGACGGGGGATCTGGGGTGCGTACTTGGCTTACAGTAGTTTGCGATCGCTTTTGGAATGACTCTGTGTTTTTCCATATCCGCGGGGTAAGCTGCTTGGGACGTTCCCCCCTCTTCCTGTTGAAGATGCTTTGTACTGTTTTCGAGCCGCGTGGCAAGAGACTTCGGTTTCTTCGAAATCTGGTTGGTGGGATGAATGGTGATGCGGCTGACTGACGGTTATAACGCGAAGCTGTGTTTCCTAGACGGCTCTGGATTTAGATCATCACGTGGAGAATCTCAGGTGGGTTATAGGAATGATTGTCATGAGTCGTTTCGGTTTGCTAGATTGGTTATTAAGAATAAAGAAAGACACGCTGGAGCTGGGTTGCATTCTTTAAGAGGTGATGTGGATGGAAGAGAGGGTTCCGCTCGTTAGCTAACTAATGTTGGTACTCAAAAATAGAGTTGCTTCGTTTAGTTTTTAGTCACTGTAGGCAGATAATAGAACCAGAGAGTATTGCAGATTTACGAAAGGAGATGAACAGGGAGAGACGTTAGCCATATCAGAGAGAACTAGTGGGAGCGGGTTAATAGTTGTAGTGGTGAGCCAGACTTGGGGAAAGATGAGATTTGCTCTCACACTAGAGCTGAGATCTCACGGCATTAAGTATTGAGTCAGTGATATGGATTGAGTGGAGAACAATGATGAAATATTCCTCTCAGATAGGATAATTGCTTTCCGTGGGATCAGCATGTTCGCTTTCTACTGAGGTAACCCCCAAAGTCCATTGTTTCAGAATACTTGAGTATTCTGTTGCTAGTTGGAATTACAGCAAAATACTTATTCATGAAATGTCCCCACAAGAGGCAGGAAAGTGTTTCCAAATTTGAAATGTCAGACTCGTTCGATGACATGTTAATTTCTCTGCTAGCCAGCTTCCTATAACACAAGTTACTAGTTCCAGAATGGTGATTGAAGTGAGGAAATCGGTATTCGCAGCTAGTATGATATAACCATCCTATGAATCTATGGAACTCGTCTAAGGATTTCAATTGGAGAATGGTCTAGTTTCTAATTTTGTATCGTTCTCGGGAGTGCCAACAAGGGGTTGGTCCACAAACCCATCAGCAATATACCATGCTGGATCTGCTCCTCCAGTCAATGAAACACTCCAGCCATTTCCAAGCCACCTCAATCTGTTCTCCTCGTTTGTTTCGTAGTCAAAATCCTCCCACCGAGGAGATCTAAAACACTCCAGAGCATGCAGTGAGCTGCCTGGCCACAGTATCGTAATGCGGTCTCCACTTGGCGACTTATACCAACTCTTGCAATCATCCATATACACGGTCCTTTTGAAATAATCAAAAACATAGGCTGAAAAATCTCGGACTCGAGCGGCCTTAGGTACCATAGAAACATAATCCTCCTTTTGCAATTTACGTATACATTTGATAATGTAGTCGCCCTCTCCTTCAAGTAGAATAGTTAGAGAGCCGGCACCAATGCCTGAATTAGGTCCTAAGATGAAAAAGAAGTTTGGGAAGCCGTCCACCGCTATAGATAGATATGACTCTGCGTGTGGCGTGAACCTTTCTCTAAGAGTCCCATTTGTACCAACGACAGGATATGGTGGAATGGACGAAGTTTCGAACCCAGTTGCGCAAACTAAAACATCCAGGTCGATTTTCCTGCCGTTTTGGAGCTCGATACCTGTTGGGTTGATATGTGATATCTCATCTCTGATAAAGTCAACATTGGGTTCGACGATCGCCTCTATAAATCCAGGAGCCGGGGTGAGTCTTCGACAACCAATTCCAAATGTGGGAGTGAAGTGCTCAATCAGCTCTGGCTTCTTCGCTAGTCTTTCCTTCATCGACTTCCGAAATACGTCAACCATTGTGTTTTGCATGTTGGACCCTCGAATACCTAGCTCGTGTACTGCGTTACCATCCGCCTCAATCGCTTTACGAAACTTTTGGTATTTCTCATGGTCTGTAGAGAACTCTTTACGCTGCTCGTCCGTGACTAGATCTGTGTTAATATGTAGCTGAATCAATGTTTTCGGTGTTACGAACACTCTAATTGGTTCTTGTCAAGTCCTAATGCATCCATCACGTAGTCACCAAAAGGATTCGATATCCACATTTTGCTTCTTATGAAGCAACTCAACTGAGCTCCTTCCACCGCTTGGAGCTTCGGTACTATCTGTACAGAACTTGAACCTCCACCAATCATCCCGATTTTCTTATTCTTGAAGTCGTATCTTGCGTATATCAGCACAGAGAAATACCAGATTGAGTTCGCGCTTCTTACCCATCTTTCCACGACGCAGAGTGCATAACTTCGCCTTGGAATGTATCCAGGCCTGGGATATTTGGCATCGATGGCTCATTCAGTGACCCTCTACAGTTCACTACCACATCGACCTCTTCCTCAAACTTCTCGCCTGTTTCCAATCTTTCCACGGTCACACTCCATTTCTTGATGGTGTTGTTCCAAACACATTCGACAACCCTGTGGCGTAATTTCACGAATCTTAGAACGCCATACTTCTCTGCTACATCCTGCAGATATTGACGTATTTCTTTTGACTCGGCGTAAAAGCCAGACCAATTCGGGTTGGGCTCGAAGGTACTACGTAACAAATTAGCACTGTACAGTGTTGCATCGCTCAGGGGCGTGAAGGGCTTGGAGAAGGTCGAGGAGCCGAGATACACGAGATGAGGTGCTTTTATCAGGAAACCATTGCTTTAGGAGTATTGTCTCGGCTCTAAAGCCAAAGCCTCGTAAACAAGACTTCTGTACATAATTCTACGTACTATTGGTATGAATGAGCTAGTTTAAATTAGTCCTGTTTGCAAAATTCTTCCTTGATACTCTCTTCTAAATCATTATTGAGAGAAGGACAATATAGTACCTGGAATATCACATGCACAACCTGGATACCGGTTCTCGTACCATGTGCCACCAACGCCAGTGTTCTTTTCGTAGATCTGAAAGTCGACGTTACGGAGCCGCTGAGGAAGTCTGACACCCATATATATACCAGAGAATCCTGCGCCAATGACTCGTACTTTTAGCGGCCGGAAGTTCTCAATTGGCTCATCTTTACACTTAAATGGCACTGATGCAGAAGTCATGTTCGCTCGCTCGGCTTTGGGTAGCTCGGGTAAATACAAAGTTGCTCATATGAAAGTTACTGGTTTCAATAAAAGTGTCAAAGAAGATTTGAAGCAAGTGCTCCACGCCAACTTAGTAGGAGCGAGCCGAGGATAGTCTTTGTAAACAGTAGCCGTGGGTTTGGGGATGGGAGTGCACTTGCACTGATTCTTGAGGTGGGGTCATACTTATCTGCCGTGGGGGAGAGGAAAGTCTCTACGTATGCATATTAAGCGGCCCATTCTTAGCTAGTGCTACTACAACACTACAATGGCTTGCAAGCTGCGGTTTATCATACATTTTCGCCAGTCTTGGAAATATTCACATTACGGATTGAGGTCTTACCAGACACTACATCCGCGGATTGAGGAAAACGAACGAAGCAAGAGGTTTCAACCATAGGTACTAAGTAGCATCATCGATATCTTTAATCAGCAATTTAATTCACCTACGTAGAGGTAGGTAGTGAGCTGTTGCGGCTCGCTTAGCTAATTCAGGGGTGTTCAAGAGCCGAGTGCTTACTTCCCCGCACACGTGTTTCTACACTAGCTCTAGTACGTGGTGCTTTAGAACTTGAACGCAGCCAATCTGCTCACGATCGGAGACTTTTGTATTAGTGAGTTATTACGAATGAGAAACATTTGAATCATATTGAGCTATCAGGCAATCTTCGCAATCCCATCTACAAACCCTAGTATGGTGTCTGTCGGTACCACATTTAAGATTTTGACTAGGGCACCTTAATCTGTACTTCGGCTTTGATACCATATCCTGAGCTCGGATTGCTAATATTCCCAGCCTGTGTCTGATTTGGTAGTGAAGACGTAATGTTTCTCAACCGTCTTAGAGGCAAGATTGTAGATAAATAAGTTAGGATAGTTTAATAGCTACCACGTCCACGATACACTAATTTGCATCAACAACTATTTCTGTTCCTATTTCTATAAGAATTGAGTTTTACTAGACTATAGTAAGCTAATTTCTTTTCATTATCTAATTGAAAAAGATGCCCTTAAACAGCAGCACGGACTAACGTTGGTTAACACCCTTCAGTCTTGTATTCACGTATCAATGGTATGTGTATATCACGTGGTATTATATGACTCCCCGGGCAGCATGACTCGAAATTGTATCTCCCTCCTAAGATTTACAAGACATTTATAAGAGATGAGTTCCACAATACAAGAGATTTTAGACTTACTGCTAGCCTGTATCTATTCTTACGCGGTGCCTCTGGATCATACATAAATAATATGGCGCCAATCATTTTTGCTCCCCATGTTCAGACTGACACCCTCCTTCGTGTCTTTGGTCAGGAATTCCACGTCCACTCAATCATCTTGAAGATACATAGCCATTTCTTTGCAACGTTCATGGACTCAGGTGACAAAGTGGCAGGAACGTCTACGAATCCGAAATTCAAGTACGAGTGGGTGTCTGAGGTCGATGAGGATGGGAAGGATTGGTCACTAGTTTGCGCCGTGACAACCAGTGGAGAGGCTCGGGTAACTAAAGAGGTTCTTTCAATTGACAAGAGAACATGCTGACAGTGTTATGATTAGAGCAAAACTGAAATGACCCGGAAATGTGAGGCGGATATGTCAAAGGAGATTGTGGTATTCTCGATGCTTTTGAATTCGATATACACTAAGCCTTTCACGATCAAGAGCCCCGAGTACCTCACAAGTGCTGTTCAACTTGCTGATTATTACTGCGCATTACCCATTCTCAAAAAGGGGTTCAATTTGTCTCTGCCACGAAATACAAACTTCTTCGCGCATATCAGTGCTAACGCGGATAAAATTGTTGTGGATGCGTACAAGATGAAGCATGCTGCTCTATTCCGCGAGTGCATGATCCAATTGATGGGCCCTTTGAGAAATCCAAGACTCGAAAATATCCAGGATGTTGCTTTGCGAGCTATTGCGGAGACTTACAGGGTTAAACTCAGAAAATTCATCCGGCAAGTCGAGCAAGACATTCGTAAATTCGTGTCCGCCCATATTTTAGCCTTGGAGAAGCAACCCGATCCTAGTCTTCTTGAGCGATTTGTTAAGAATAGTATACCTATATTACCTGGAGACGAAAACTTCAGTTTAATTGGAATGCGTCTGCCAGAGTATTACCGAATGATGTATAACCAGAAAAAATGGTATCCTGAGATTAAGAGTTTGATTAAGCCTCTTCTCAAGAATAACTTGAAGTTTGGGAAGGATGCGAAGGCGCATGCTGGTGAAGGGTGGTATGCCAACTACTTCCTCTGTTTGGAAATTACGGATGAAGAGCTTCCTTGGGAGGTGGAGCAGGATGAGGAAATTGACTGGGAAGAAAATTGTAATACAGCTAGATCAAATGGTGTCGGGATATAATTATACTTCTACCAAAATTGTCTTCCTAATAGTACCAGAAGAATGTAACTCTTCAGCTGCAAAGAGAAGAACGTGTAAACGTGTCTGTGGTGAAACGAAACAAAGTAAGTTTTACCAGAATTTTCGAGTCTTTGTAGCTCCCTCGCGCAATTGAAAGTAGCGCACTTAAATATTCTTTAGTAGTTTACCTAGGTACTAGGTTTTTAAAGAAGAATCCGCGATAATGTGTGACATATCATGAGTAAGGAAATGATCTATAGGAATGCCTACAACTAACTTTTATTTAGTGCTCACTTTTCAAACGCCATAACGGCATAGCGAAAGGTTCCATTAGAGAATCCTCTCCGCATTGCACGAAAGGCTTGAAGAAAAGCGAGGCCATCTCTGCCTTGAGTTACAGCAAAAGCCCACAATGCTGGAGACTGAATGAGAGACCATGATATATCCCTATGAACAACACGTTAGTAGGTATAGAATATTTGAGGATCGTGACCCACCAGGTCTTGGAAACCTTCTGACTGATATCAAATGGCTCCGAGAAGGTTTTGAGCCCTGCGCCGGTTGCTAATCTCACATAATCCTCTTGGGAACACAAAGGTGGGAGCAACATGCCATCTTCACACTGTTAGTAAGCTTTAAAAGATGCAACGGCAGGCTTACCCTCGATAGGATGAATGTCATCATCCATTTGCTGCTCTGATAAATCCTCTGCCTTGAACCAATCCGCAATCACCAGCTTTCCGCCTGGCTTCAATAACAAAGCGGCATTCCTGAAGAACAATTCCTTGTTTGGTAGATGGCTCATTGCTTCGGATATCCATACACAATCAAAGGTTGCCTCGTTTGGAGCTGCAGTGAAGTAGTCTCCCATTTTTTCGGCATCAAGTTCCAGGAATTTTACAGCCCCATCACCTAGCTTCACGGAAGAATCCTCAGATTCGGGAGCAGAGGTAGAAGGAAGATCCAGAGTAAGCTTTCGCGCAAGCTCCACCTGACGACCGCTGATTGTTACACCCGTCACCTGGCAACCATGATTCTTTGCAAGAAATCGAGAAGTACCTCCGATGCCACAACCGACGTCAAGTACCTGGCTTCCCTTTGGCAGTTGCGAGTTATCTAATAAAAGATTGATCAATCGGATTTGAGCCTCCTCTTTCGTATCTGAGTCTTCAAGGAAATAGCCATGGTGGATATGTTCACCCCTAAAACCCGTCAGCCGCGGTCAGCTATTAATTAGTTTATGATTTGTTGGACTCACCACATGGAGTAGTAGTAATCAGAGCACACTTCATAGTGATGTCTGATTCGATCTTTTAGGGCATTGAAAGAGATGAAAGGTTCTGGAGCGGGTATCTCAAACTTGTCGCTGACATCCTTAGATGGGTCACTGGCTTGAGCTTCACGGGCTGCAGCTTGAACATCCATTATGCAATCTGGCTTTAGTGGTAAAGTTAATTCGGCTTTCGAATAGGTGGTGATCGGTCAAGGATGGGGACTTAATAAACCGAAGTGTCTGAAGGTGTTGAGACCGGTGACGTATCAGTACGGCAGAATTACAGGGCTAGTGATAGTGGGTACTTGACATTGTAACAGTGTCAAATCTGTTGGAATATCATATCTCATGATAATATAGTCTTGTAGGTTTAAGCAAGCAACTTAAGAAGTCAGAGATTCTGCAGAAGTGTATGTCACATATGGTATTTGAGCCGAAACGGGTACATGGCTCGAATAATATAACTAGTGCTAGATTTAAGGTGGGCTTGGCTTGTCTCGGAAGCCAATCTCTCGCTTAAGAAAGGGGCCATGAATCGATGGTGTAGATATGTGGAGTTAGTTAACATTTCCCCAAGCCTGGAAAACGCAAATGATTGACAGAACTCATCAGCCCAGACAGCTCACTGGAAATCACCTAAGCTTTTTGGTCACTTCATCGCAAACACGCTACTTAGCCAATGCATTATTTCAACCTGCTTCGCCATGCATTTGTCCTGCATCTCGTTCAAATTTCTTATTTTTACCGCCATAAATAGCCGCAAATTTTATTTCTTCTGGGCCCGGAATTTGGCTCAATAAAGACAGTTATGCTTACTCAAAGGATGTTGACTCAGGGAAAATAATGCTGGTACATTACTTATTTGTTATTACTATACAACATGTTCATACATATCGCTACCACCAGCGCCAATCCAATGCATAATCCGATCCCAATAGTAACACCCGCAAATACCCTACTCACTTAGAGTGTACAAACGTACGCACAAACGCTAAACATATCGAATCCTGCGCCAATTTAAATCTCCCAATATTACAAAAGAGATATATAGTAGAAGTGGCACATCAAAACAACCTACCACCGGCTGGCGGCCGATCCTGTTCCAGCTCCTTTAGAAGCAGGCCGTTGCCATTCCCACGGCTTGTTCTTATAAGACTCCGTGCTATTTTTGTGGAAGTGATCATCCCACGAAACATGCGAAACTTGCATCGGTTCCTCCATCAACTCCGCACTTGCACTGTATGGCAGTACTTTCCTACCCTTCTTCGCTCTCACAGGACTCGTCCATGCACTATCCTTGTCGGCCTTCTGCTTCTGGCCCTTTATAATCTCGCGGAGCTCAGAGTCATCAGAAGTAATTTGAGCTTTCATGAAAATCAAATCAGAAATGCCTCTCTGAAGAGATTCCATGACTGGAATTCGATGAGTATATGGAATTGCGGAAAGGTTCTTATTGGTCGTGGGCAGACCAAGTGAAGAAGATGGATTAGACAGGAGGGCGCTTATATCAAGGGATTCACCATGCGGGATCTTGGTGGGGTGCGAAGGGGTGATACAATCCATGTCAACTTCTTTTCGGAGAACATGGTCAATGTCGACAGCTGAGAAGTATGCGCAGGATTGCGGAACATCGTCGATGCCCATTTGCTGTGAGAACATTGCTCTGGTCCATAAATTGGATATCTGGAGTGCTAAGGCTGCCCGGTATTTGTCTTCTTCCTTGACAAGATATCGAATCTCGTCGTGTACAGTAATCGCGAGACGGGCATTGATATTGTATCGCTCGATTATGTAGTTCATGGATATTATGAGTAGGTGAAGGTAGTCGACACCAGATGATTGGATAGCCCAATTGATCCGAGAAGTCATGAAGCCACCTTTATTGACAAATCGAGCCATGAGTGCTTCTGTGATGCCAGCGCCTAATACGGGTGTACGTGGTCGTTCCTGCTCTGCAAATTCCTCAAGTTTGTTAAATACAAAGCTTTCGGTACCGCCTCGCCAGAATGGTGTCTTGTGGAGAGCCTTTCTGTTAGTCTTAATACCTTTGGTGGCTTTGTAGAGATTTCCAGAAGTTTTAGATGTCTCAGACTCAGATAGCCCTGGATTAAATTGTCGAAGCAAGGTAGACGCAAATTTGAGGCCAGCTCCATAGATACGCCCATAATTGAAAACCTTGGCGTCGTTTCTCGTAATTCCCAAAATGCCCGCCGTGCGAGAGTGAAGATCTGTTCCGGCTGCTTTAGTTCCCTCGAGTGTCATGAAGCCCACAGCATTGCCACCGTGCAACTTAAACTGAGCATCACCAACGAGACTAGCAATCCATAACTCTTCGGAATCGACATCAGCACCCACGAAACAATATCCTGGAGGCGCTTTGACTATCGATTTGAGTTCGGAGCCAACACGGTTTGCTTTCGCGTTGCTTGCTGTGAGCCACGTGTTCTCAACAGCTCTCCTTGTTACTGTGCCCATTGGAATTACCTGTGGTAGAATGTAACCTGTTTCCGCTTCGCCAGTCTTTTGCTCAGGTCCTTTAGCACCATCACTCTCGTAGACAACCATTTGCGACATGATCCTATCTCTAGCACTGATCCAATAGGAACATGAGGCGTTCATCTCTAAAGCTTCCTTTGCATAAGCAAATTCGGAAGAGAGAATTCCTCTTTCAAAATACGGTAAATAACCTTTCGCCATTGGATTGGCGCAACGAGCTGCTGGCCCGTCTTTATGAGGTAGTTTGAAATACAACCCACTCCTGTCATCTTGCAAGGTCATATCAGTCTCATCGAAAGCAGTGCACTGTTGCATGCCTTTTGTCACCCGATACTCGTCTCCTCGTTCGAGTGGTACTTTGAAAGTCCAACCGTATTTGTTGGACCAGACAAGGGGATAGCCATCCCAACATAGGCGAAGAAGTAATGGAGCTATACGAGTGCGAACTGTGAGTCCTATTGGACCATCCTTTTTCGCGAAAAGGTCTTTGTACCACTGCGGGCTACCCGGCATCTTTTGTCTTGCAGCAGGTCGTGGAGGGTCACTCTTCTTTTTACCCTTCACCATTTTAATTTCCTGCCCCGACCAGTCCAACTGCTTGAGCCATGGGTCACTACTCCATTTCTCGAAATCAGCTTTGATCTCCAACGCCTGATCGGTAAGGGTTATGAGCCGTTCTTGGACCGCATCTGACAAGTGTCGATATGTTGCTTCGGCGTTCGCAATATACGATTCCCATGACTTGTCGACTGGTAAAATAACAGAGGACAGGTGTCGTAGAGCCGCAAAACTAACTGGATGAGGGCAGGTTACTAGGAAGTTCGGAAACACTATCTTGTAGACACGATGTGTAACGACCACATCTGCTGCACAATAGTCGAGGAGCTCATCCAGCTTCTCTACAACTCCTGCACGATCTAATTCTCCAAAGTATTCTCTTTGTGCCTTGTCGATTGTGACATCTAGGTGGAACTTTGCCACATCCCGTAATGAATTGATGGAGCTTCTTCCAACCCACAACTCCTCTTCTTCATCTGTCAAGGACTTATCTCCAAGTAATGTAGCCAGTTCCGCGTTGTCAGTTTCTCCAGCAATCTTATCACGCAACTCTCGGTTCTTCTTGTGCTTCATCCAGGTTGGTCGTTGCCTCGAGCACATTCCGTTTACTGCAACATGCAATGACATTGTATCAAGAAAGTTATTTTTCGACTGGGTGATATCATACTCTTCGGAAATCCTGGCCCGATCGTATCCAATATTATGACCAACAATAATCCTCGACTTAGTTGGATCTCCCAGAGGTATCAAGTGCCTATCGTTCTCCGTCTCCCCTAGCACCCACGGCGATAACCATGCGTACCAGTTCGTGGGACTGACTGCGCATGCCATAACCGCAAATGAACTCTCTTTCCACATGACTTCAGTATCGAAACACAGCATTTCCTCGTTTGGCGCATCCACAGCTTCTGTTCTTCCATCGGGATAATATTTAGTCCATCCGCTTTTACGAACCCATTTCCGTGGTTTGGGGGGAGCATTGGCTCTAACAAATTGGTTTGCAAGTGAGAGATATGGTTCCGATGCATCAACCCCAAGTTTATAGAAGTGTTCATCCAGTGTGTTTCCTTGAAGTTCGGGTAAATCAAAGGATATGGGTGGAGTATTGTCAGTATTCTTTCCTAGCAATTCGTGCCGCCGTAGATGATCTTTCGACAACTCCACAAGTTCCTGAGGAGCTGGGGTAGAGCCTTCCTTGAACAGCTGAGAAAAGACATGGTGACTGAGTTGCTGAACACCTATTTCATTGAAGCGAGCTTCCTTTGTTCCTGGTACTGATCAGTCCTTGGTTATCGCGTCATCAACTGTTACGATTCACATACTTGAAGGCTCTGCATCCACCCCTACAGAGTTTTCCTGGGTTACAGACGCATTTGTTGTGTATAAATGCGACTGCGCTGTGGAAATTGATGCTGGCTGGCAGCGGTGCGCTCGATGTTTTGCTAGGCGCACAAAGCTGGCGATAGGTCTACTCGAACGACCAGCACGTATTGTTGGAAGCATATTATATGCGACAGGCAAGAACTAGAGCATATTGGTTATTGAATTGATATCAGCCAGAGTGACTCGTGGTTCTGTTCTCTTAACGCTATCTCCACCACACGAACACTACGCGTAGCCGATTTTCAGCCGCTAGATTTGCCCCCCTGAATAATCCAATCGATAAGGAATTGATTAGCGGCAAAATGCGGGCGGTCGATCGAGTTACTTAACTCCGAAACGTCGAACACACCAAAGTGTAAAGCACAATGGCAGCGACGAACTTCCACATCCTCCCCGTGTGGAACCATGCCATGTCTCTCATATACATTTACTCAACAACCATATATTCGTTCATATAGCCCCCTTCACCAGTTTGTGCTGTAGCCCTATTCGTAGTATATCTCGAATGATGAAATGTCACAACAATCACAATCACCCCTTCCTCCCACTTCGCCTTACTCAATCCATGATGAAGAGTCGCCATCGCATGAGTCCGACAATGAGAACAACGACCTCTTCGGCTCTTCGCAGCCCCTCGACAATGAATATATAGACAACGGCTTGCTCGCTGGCGATATTTTTGTTAATGACTTCAATTTCAATGACGCGTGGGCCCCAGAAGAAGAGTTCAGTTTCGAATCGCCTTCGCCCTTTCTTTCTCAGCGACCAGGTTCGCCCCAAGAGCTACCGCCCAGAAATCAGCAGGCAGGCAACACCTCCAGGCCACCTCCCAACGAGCGAAATCAGACAGTCCAAAACACATTTCATCTAGGAGATTCAGACCCTTTTGAAGACTTTTTGGATTTCACGCCACCACCGCCATCTGCCACACCTCGATCTCCTAGAGCCGCAGTATCCGGGGGTACAACAAGACGTTCAAGCGTGGTGGATTTGACAGGATCTCCTCAAGCAGAAATGCCCCCGACCACCAGAGAGCGAAAGCGGAAGGAGAGGAGTTCAGGAAGTAACAGTCAAGAACGGCCGACGAAGCTCGCAAAGCTTCCCCACAAGCAATCCAATTCCTCCAAGCCCAAAGAAGAGGATGCAGAGCTCATTGATCTGGTGGATATCGAGGATGGAATGCAGTATAAGGATTTTCAGGCCAAGCAGCAGGCCGAGGCAATCAAGCAACAAAACCTGGATGAGGCAACTCGGCCTGTCAAGCTTGCGGAATTCCAGTGCATCATCTGTATGGATAACCCTACGGACTTGACAGTCACACATTGTGGTAAGAGCAGCTACTGCAACCCGCTATTATGTCACCGCTAACACATTCAGGCCATCTATTTTGCTCAGAGTGCTTACATCAAGCCTTATATGCCGGAAATGGAAAAAAGGCCTGCCCAGTTTGTCGAACCGTTATAGTAATGCCTAAACCTAATCAGAAGCTTCCCAAGAATGGGATGTTCGCATTGGAGATGAAGTTGATGACCGCAAATAAGAAAGGGAAGCAACCGGTGAGAACGAATTGATGGTTATACACATAGGGCATGGATGGTTATGGGCTGGATTGCATGGCGTTGGCGTTGGTATACCATGTAAAATTATCTACACTATTAGGGAATATGAGGTTATCACAATTGGAGCATTACCCTGAACATGTTCAGTAGGCTGATTCATCCAGGAATGTTGGCACATTATCAATAATGAAATATCAAATACTTAATTGCAAATCTTTAAACTATCGAGGGCTCCAGGTCGGCTGAATCTCTATTTCATGGTTCGAATATACTAAATGCTGTGACTTGCAAGAATTGTCTTTGGCCTATTGATACTGTTCCAACACCACAGCACGGGCTCTGTTTGATTCAAGCATCTAAGCAAGCCATATATTTATCATCTGACTAAGACATTCAGCCTGGGCCTTGCGAGGTCCAAAAGTCTACATATACCCCAGGATCCAAATTCTACATCCCTGTTTGACCAGTGCTATATCTTTTGATCTATCTATCTTTTATTTTTCTATCTATCTATCTATGGACCCTGCCCACCCATCTTCCTCCCAACCATCCCACCAAAATCGTCAACGGTGTTCCGTCTACTCTTCTCTCCCCTTCCTCTTCCATTCCCACTCCCGTTATTCCTCCTTGGGCTCCCCAGAATAGCCTCCAGGGCTCCGGTCAACGCACCGCTGTCATAGATCATGCCGGCCCCCAGCCTTCTTCCATAAATCCTAACGCATTCTATCCCCAGCTCTGCCATCTCTCCCTTGTCGACGCGGGGTGTGCCTTCGCCGTGGAGATATATGATATGGGTGATGTAATCTCTTACTTGGCCTGCTGCTTTCTTCCTAGGGTTAGAGCTGTTGCAGGCGTCAGCGATCGCTCGCGCGAAATCCGCCGCTGAGAAATCTCCTCCCTCTACGCTCCGCGTCTCGCGATCTAGACTGCCGTTCAGGATCAAAATCTTGTACTTGATCAACGGGGAGGCAATAGCAGCTCCAACATCTCGCAGGACGAGACAGGGTATTATGCTGGTGTACAGACTTCCGATACTATATACAATGGAACTCGCCTTCTCTAAGCTATCTAGCACAGCAGTATTTGGCGCCGGCCGAATTTCCTGACCGTAAGGGTTGATATACCATATCCGAGAGATACGGGTGGGCAAATCTTCGGTATGTTCTTTGGCGAAGGTGATGTTTTGCTTGCGTAATGTCGGCAGGGAACCGGGGAGATTTGCGTCTTCTACTTTATCGTGTAGGGAGAGTTCGAGTGAGAATCTCCTCCCTTGAGTGAGCGGGCTTTCGGCTCCATCCGCAGCAGGGTTTGAAATTTCGTTCTGCTCGAAATTCGGGGTTGTGAATTGGGAGTTAGATGATGGAGCAGAAGGATGAGAAATGCTATTCTGTCCAGTTATCACAGTCCCATCTTCTAGCCCTGCGCTAATATGATTTGTGAAATTCGAATTAATGGCTGGTATTACTTCCGTCTTACCACTCACTCCAGTGATTGCGGCAAGGAGATAAATAGCGGACTCAAAAGAGCCGGTGAACAGACGAGCGCCAGTTAAGAATAGATTGCCAACGGCTGCAGACTGGAAATTGAATGTTGAAGAGGGACGAGTGCGCTTGATGATTTCATGGTGGAGGGTTGAGAGGAATGACCGGATTAGTTCGCGTTTAGAAGGGCTTATGGAAGTCCAGAGAGGGGAGGTGGCTTCAATGATGGAGAGCCACTCCAGACGGGCGGTGGTGGGAGAGGAACTGGAACGACGTGTTAGTTTCGATGCCAGCATATGTTATAACAACACATAAGAGTGATATCCTTTAAAGTATCCTCGTTTTAGAAGTCATAGTCATGATATCTTCCTTATCATGCTGCTTAAGGAGAATTCTTACTCGAGACGGTGATTGAAGAATGTTTTGATGGCTGTCTTCTCAAGGGATGTTGGATCTTCAGGGATAAGACGCACAAGTCGACCTACAATTTGTTAGGTCATAATCCCATTGATGTGAGTTCAAACAAGACATGAATATGAGAGCGATTTGAGATATCAATCATAAATGACAACCCTCAGTATCTACAACGCATCTTTAGATCTCCACAGCCTCTGATAAGGCTTCAACAACGCTTCAAGCATAACAACAAGCTCCAGAGACAGAAAACGGAGTGGATGAACCCAACGATACAAACAAGGAATATATACAAAAGAGGACCTACTTCTCACATCGCCAATTCCTGGACCTCCAAACACACGAATAAGTTCACTGGACGACCCGCCGTTGTCACTTATCGGGATGATACTACCACCACATCAGCATGCACACTTCAAGAAAAACTCGCTTCCAGAAACCGGCACCTACTAGCTTAGCGAACAGCCTTCATCCTCTGCTACATTGCCAAACACATCAACTAGATTGTTCGCCGCGCTCCCGCCTGAGAAAACTATCATGTGGCGACGACTCATGATCCCTTCCTCCTTTTATCCAAGCAAGTAGGATTACAGCGGCATCAATTCATGATTTGTTTTTTTCTTAGGGTCCAAATAAAAGAGCAAAGAAAACGGGGAAAGGGCATTTATATTAAAAAGTATCCTTAGAGGAATTGGGACACATTAGCATTTTGAGAGGAAAGAGATAGATAGCCTCGTGATGACGAGGGGTCTACGAGGCTGAGACGCTAAGATCCATACCGATTGCCCTGGGAAGGGAGGTTGGTAGGGGTTTCTTTTGCATTGCGGTCGGTTTGAATCCGAGATGGCGCTCGCCTATGAGTCATGGACTTCGTATTTGAGGTTATCTGATGGGAGATGAACAGATTTCATTTGCGTATTGTCACGTGATTAGAGTACAAGGGATGTGCAGCACCTATTCAGATCTTGTTCTGTTGTATTAAGAAGACTTTGATTTTTTAACTTTAGAGATGGATCCATAACAGCTAATAACTAGGACGCTTCTCCCACCGAGATCTTTCGGCCTTTGCTAGTTTAAAGTAGGATAAGCGTAACATGCAACATACTCACACAAGGACACCTAGCGGGACACGATGTGGTTATTATCAAATCTTTAGTACAGTGGCATTGAAAAAGAGCACCAGAATCAAGAACACCGCAGTGCCAAATTTTGCATTAAATTCACTCACATGTAGGCTATGCAATGTTTCTACCTCGCTCCGTCACATCTTTGTTGCTTATCTCGACGTTGAACCACATGAGGTCGCGACGCCTTCACATAGCTTAGGTCTGTAACCCCTATCCTACCCTCGCTTAGGCTACCCCTCCATGAACAGTTCGGAAGGTCGCACGACTCCTGGCTACAACTACTCCAAAGCGGAGAACCGGGCTAAACATATTGAAAGCCTCTTGCTCTTTATCAATTTCTCCCAGTGCATAGTAAGTGTTTAAAGTACTCTCCAAAACAGTGCCTTCTTTGTTGATCGACGAACGGGAAATCAGTTCTAGGTATACCGAGGCAATATACAGATGCAAACATCAACACAGTTCTAAAGCTAAAAGTCTTTCAGACTTGATCGCAGAAGTTTAATTAGCTATGAGAACAACAATTGACACCTTATTTTAGAACTGCTAGATCATAGCATGTCAAATTAATGAATATTACAGAGGTTTGGTAACTAAATCGTAGCGACGAGGGCAAGATGAGTAGGTGGGTAGGTGGAGCACTAAATACCAAGCTCACTGAGCAGACAAGCACTTCAAAGTTAATCTTTTGGAAAAACAAACAGATCAAAATAGTAGAGAGTATCGTGGTGATATATCATTACACATTAGAATAGTAAACTATTTAGACTATTTACATATATTTTTCCAAAACATTCCTCGACGTGCATGTAAAGTTTCGTTTTCGTCTTTTATTGGAAACCGTTCAACTTTCGGCAGCCAAGTCACTCATCTTTAGAATATGTCGCTGAAGTGTTTAGATGGTGATGTCGAAGGTTGGGGAAGAAGGTGTAACCTCAATGATCGCTGGGCCAGCAACAACATTGTCATCAGTGACCTTTCCAGAATCATCTAAAGTCAAGAAAAGATATCCTTGACCTTCGATACCAGCTGGAACGGTTGCGGAGAGGGTCTCGCCGTTGACGGTAACTGGGACTGGGATGGACATGAGACCACTGCAGAAGGTGGCGAAGACAGTGCCGGTGACAGCCTTTGCTGGCTTGATGTCGATGACGGTGTTAAGGGCAGTTGGCATGCCAGTAACGATGGAAAGGCCTGGGAGAGCCATGACTGGGAGCGCAGCATTTGTCGCTGGGCAAGAAACAATGAATTGAGAGGCAATGCTGTATACAGCATTGAAGCCAAGAGGAGTAGCGAAAGCATTGGCCATTGGGATCTCTCCAGCAGCACCGCGAAGGGTGGATTGATGAAGGGCCTCGGTGACGAGGATGGAACCTGCGGCGGTGAGGTAATCGCCTGAGGTGACGAGAGGGGCGGCTCCGAGGTATGCGGAAACACCAACACCCTCAATGACGGATGCAAGCATCACGAACTCTTTGGGAGTGGTCATTGGGAAGTTGTATTCGCAAGCTGCGACTGGGCTAGCGCCGGCGGCCGTAAGACCAGCTTGGAGGTAGGTAACGTGTGCCTCCTCGTCGTGTGTGACATATTTGAGCTCGTTGTAAAGTGTTTCGGAGAAGCCAGCGTCAGTGAATGACTTCAAGTCCCACTCGGAAAGGGCTTTCTTGTAGAAGGCATTCTCGAGATGCTCAAGCTTTTCGATATGTTAGTCAAGATGTCGAACAGTTGGGGTATAGTTACTTACAGTGAGAGCATACTGGAGGATGACAGGGTCGATATCAGCGGACTCCTGTCTGGATGTGAGTGGAAGAGCGGAGCTTCCAATGACACTGGTCAATGCCAATGCGGCGGCGGTAGAGAAATGCATGATTGTAGAAGTGAGTTGGTATGTGTGAGGTGGTTGAGTGAGTATTGAACCTTGTGATGAAAGTCTGTTTGATGTGAGAGAGAATAAACAAAACTAAGAGGGAGAGAGCAAAGGCTTTATAATCTAGATGAATCAATAGTTCTGGGGTAAGAAGGCACCACTGTCACTCGGCATCTAATAGATACATCACTACCTGCGACGTGGAGATTCCTGCCAATCATCGATGAAGCTTCGGATCTAGATAGATCCGTGTTGTCACCTCCTCATCACAGACTTAGACTCCGCCTACAGTAGATTAGGTAAGGACTGCAAGTCTACTGTACCGTGCGGTGATGAGCCCCGCGATTCCTCTAATCAGACTAAGTGAAGTGACGATGATATTGATTTGAAAGCTTCCTCCAGCCAGAGCTCTAGAGACTAGTAGAGACTAGTCAAGAATAGAACCCCTCCCGGGCCATGAGCTCTCCGTCTTTTAGTGTCTTCTTTGTCTGGGAACCTCCGTTGACCCAAGCTGTCGACTACGCTCCTTCCAGTAGAGTGCTGAGCTTGTAGAAGTGCCATTTCCTTATTCAGACCACGTTTTGCCGCTAGCATCTACTTCAAGTAAGATGGCCCTGGATGAATGGGTTATCTGATCCGCCGTGCAGGGTGCGAGCGCATGGCAGACGTGACAGGAAAGACAAGAAAGCGATCCCGGTCTTACGGTTTCCCAAGTGAACAGCTCTTCAATCCTTGCCTCTAACTTCTTTTAGTAGCGGGAGTTCAGATGATTGAGGAGAATCAGATGGAACCCTGGGAATCTGGGGCGCCCAGCACTAAAGCTCAACACATCTGGCAGATCATCATCATCATCATCATCATTATCGCGCTCTCATAGGTTGCTTTCTCTATTTTCCCAATGAAGCCTCAACATATAAACAAACTAGAGTCTTAACTTTGTCTGTAAACAAAGAAAAACAAAAGCAATTACACGCATATTCACTGTTTGCATCAACAAAAACAACAATGAATAAGCCTTATAGTGGCGTAAGGTATTGTGGTTGATTTGTGTAGGTGGAATTCAACGTGGCGTCCATATAGACTTCTCGGTAGCGGGCAACCCGTGCAGATCTGGACCCTAACAATCCGGCTGGCCAGAAAGCCGGAGATCGACGTCACCATTCCTCTGCAAAAGTGGTTGTGGAAGATCATTTAGAACCCTCCATGGCCTAATGGGCTTGGTTGCACTATTAAGCACTATTATCACTTGGCTCCGAATTCGTCGCACAGAGGGTGATTTGATTGGCTATATTTGTATTAAATGAAGATGGGGGTTTGAATCAGGTGATGAACAGGAGAATGTCAAAGACTAACTAACTCTGTAGCAATACTACCGTGATGGGTGTATTTTTCCGAATCCATATCTCATCTCTCGAGGATGCTAAACAGATGCACTAGAAAAAAGAATGTACCAAAATCTTTGCTTCAATGTGACGATGTGTTTACACAACGTCTTCTCTCTCTTCTCCCTTTGGCATATTTCCATGAGTCAAGTTTATATCAAATCAAGCATGAGCAAGAAATAGTCTCTTTGATACAGTCTCTTTAGCTGGCACCGTAGTATCAGCCACAGTTATGTGTTTAGCAATCTAGACAAATTAAGATTAATTTCGGTGTGAGCTTTGCAGCAGTCTATAAGAGATTGCAGGCTTTCGAGTTCAACGAATTTAAACCAATGCAGCTCACACGGGCGGAGTCCTCTGTCATAGAACAGCTGGGCCATATGTGGCAATTGCAATCTATTTAGCGTAGATGGGTTTGTTGCCAATATCGATCTCTCTCACATCGCAATTTCTCATGAGGAGAGAGTATCCTAACGTGCAATATGGAGCACGGCCACTAGCAACAAGCTGGCCGACTAAAGACCTTGATGTCAAAATCCAGAATTCCGGGTCATCTTAGATGGGAGCTAATCTATTCTTTGACCAGGTTGGAAGCTAGAGTAATCACCAGAGAGGTAACATCGGGGAATCGGGCAGCCTAGCTAGACGCTGCTGAACATTGGAAATTGGACGAGGAGCAGATGACCACATATCATTTGTCACGGTCCGTGGATTGCTTCGAATAAGTAAGCGTCACACAGTAACTTTCAGTCGATTTCGTGATACCAAAAGAGGGGAGCTATGAGCCTGGCGCAACGCTTCAGGTAGCCTTTATTCTACCAGGGAGAGTATGTCACCAATACAAGATAGAGAGCTTTCGGCTGCCACTTTCCACCAATCGAGGCGCTGGTGTGGCCTCAGATGAAGGGAATTGCTAACGGCGACAGAAAGACATAATCCACGGAGCTAATACATGCAATTTGTAAAGCCTCCGAGGTAGTGTTCGGGTTACTTCCCTGCTAGCCTCATTTCCATGTCTTTCTCATGTAAGGTTGAAAACAATAGTACTTCTATACTAGTCAGCACTCTCCGACTGGAATAAGAACGCTATGTAGGATTCTCTGACCGCTGGCCTCAACTTTGGTTCTTATTGACTACCGCCAAGTAAAAAGAGTGATCGGCCAGCTTTATTTGCTTCACTTGCTCAGCCTATTATGGAGAACTTGACAACGCGTTCAAGAGAGCCAGACGTGACATCCATTATTATAAAGTACAAATCTCAACCACACGACTCGGTGGGAGATCAAGAGGTATTCGCATCTATTATGTAGTACAAAGTCATGTGCAAATACCATCAAAAAGTCGACCAGAGCTGTCCATTAAAGGGTTCCGGCCTTCTCCAATTTCAAATCATTAACCACCATGTACCTGCTCAGCCCGATCCAACCCCAGCGGAACCATCTCATCTGGCTTATATGCGCTGTGGTCATGGCTTTTTGTGCTGTTCTTAACTCTGCTGCTCCGCTCAGGAAGAGTAGCGGGCTGGGATGATCGCCCATTTGTTTGGTGCTAAATGCCATCACGACCAGAGAGATCAAGGCATCGAATATGGAGGTATATTTGCGAGCGATGTTGGTGGTCGTCAGCGTATACAGATCGACTGGACATTGCCATCCGGGTCGGTTGTGTATTAGGGAGGCTATGAAATGGCGCGCGCCGTGGTATAGGGAAATGTGATTTGGATGTGATGATACCCCGGATCGGTCAAAGGTTATAAGAACATCGATTGTAGCAGTTGGCGCATCGGGTCCTTTCGAGGTCATGGGATTCGAGAGGTTCGGCGCAAAGGCAGAGCAGAGTAGGTTTGCGATTTTGACTTTGTCCCAGGTAGAGGTCATGCTATCCGGGAAATCACTGCACCACGTTTAGTAAGTCGCGTCGCATTTCTGAGGCAGTCAACATACGGATTCTCGACAACGAACACATCATCCTCCTGCCGTAATCCCAATGCTAAACCACTCTTCACCAATTCCTTCTTCCTCGTCTCCCCCAATCCATCCGCGTCACCTAAAACCGGTCAATGCCCCTCTCTCTTGGACGCGCGGGAAGTAGAACTCACCACTACTCAAACACAGGATCTTGACATGGTTCCCCAGTTTCGGTTCTGTCAAGGCCAACACCGTCGGCGCGAAAAACATAGCCTCGTCATCGGGATGCGCGATCAGTAAACATATCCGTTTGTTGCGCAGCTTAGGGAAACGCGAATGCGCCACGGTCACGGTATAAAGCCAGAGGACGACGATAAGTATGGGCAAACTGAGAAGGGTGAACCATTGCATACTTGCGACACGCGTAGGACTGGGCAAGGAGAGGGCGTGAAGCTGGTGTTATGCACACAAGTTATTCGCGGCGGGGATAAAGCCACCTTGCAGTTCTGGGGTGGAGTCAAGTGAACTCGCCCCTGAGAGGAGAGACGAGCGAGGAGGGGAACGAGGCTGAAGCCAAGATTAAAATATTTAAAGTTGCATTGCATGAACCCCAATCCCGCGCGCTGCAGCCTCTTTCTATTACCGCTGCACCTTCAGCACGGCCGGCTAAAGTCTGCATGGTAGGAAATAATCTGTTGAAATTATTAGCATTCTGGCATTTCTTCCAAAATTAATGCGGACGGCACTTCAATAAACATACTCCAACTTTAGCAGTGCCATGGCACGTCAACGAAACGAGAAGAGGGCGAAGGACCCGAAGATCAAGTTGCAGCAGCCGGATAGATCGGGGCCAGATCCAACACGAAGGACCTTACTTGACCTGGCAGAAGAGCGCAATCTGTTCAAAGAGGCGGACAGCATCAATGGGAAGAAAACAGAGGAAGAAGAGGCAGATGACGAAGCATTAGTAGGAAGGATTGGAGAGTCATTCCTTTGGAGTCTAAGTTTGACCATGTTGCATTTCACACTTGACGTGTTGGTCTCTCATCAGTATGCGATTGATATTTCATGGCCAGAAATCATATCGAGAGCCGCACAAGCCTTTCCCAGTAAGTGCTTTTTATCCGCAGGCCGGATTTAGCTAATCAAGCCAGTCATCTTACTTTTCTTCTATACACTCCATCCTCACAGCTCGCCTCCTATATTGCTTCCCCGTCTTTCCCCATCAATACAGCCTGCGCTTCACCAAATATTTTTCTTCGCAGGTAGCATATTCGCCGGCTGCTATCTCATACACATTAGCAACACACATGGGTATTACGCTGTTATGAAACAAGCTCCGCCATTGGGTTGTCTCTGGATATGGTCTGTGATTGAGTTGGATGTGCAATGGGCGGCGAGCAGTTTGATTTTTTGCGCTGTGTTTTTGAAATACGGAGGATATTCGTTCATGTGAATGGATTTACATCTCTGGAATAGCGAAATGTCGTGCCGAGATTTCGGGTTTACGTGGAGAGGCCGGTGCATCTTGGTCGTTGAGTTCGGACTGCCAGGAAGTACTGGCAGTTTCGTCGTTTCTCTCTGATGTACGATACTCTTCCTCGTATTGGGGACTTGCAGCGTCAAGCTCGTGACCCTCAATGCGGTCCCGATGCATGAGTCGAAAAATCAAATCCTCGAACCTGTCTAGTTTCTCGTGTTGAGAGTAGATCATGGTCTCTAACTTATCAAGCCGATTTCTATATATCTCCTCTCTCTTTCGTGACTTCGCTTCTTGCTCTCTAACGCTCCTGCGGTTGTCAATATTCAGCATTCATCAATATAAGGCTCATCTAGCACTTACGACGAGATCATACTCATGTGTGCAAAGAGGACCCTAGAGCCCAAAGCATCTCTCTGTCTAACCAATTCCAAAGCTTTTGCCCTGACCGGCAACCAGCTCATAGTAATACCATTCCTAAGCCCCATTCCTTTTGGTACTACAGTCCATTTTTTCTGTTCTTCATCCTCTTCAAGGTTTTCCTCCGCTTCTGCGACAACTTCTAGTAAACGCTCTTCCAGCATTGTCAATTGGTCCATAACTGAAATATACATCTCATACCTAAAAGATTAGTAGTGATCATGTGCAGAAACACACTCCATTCTGTGAGATAAAGCCCGCTATCTTAAATGTCCCGATTCCCTATACCCACTACCTGCTACAAATCACTCTGAAAAATCAACACAGGGGAAATATAAGACTGACTCTATGCTTCTCCCCACCTTAAAAGTAGCTCCTCTACTCGAACGGATGAGATCCTGCATGAACATGCTCTCTGTCTTATACCAGCTTAGACTTGATTTAACCTGAAAATATTCGCTATCTGCATTACGTAGGTAGGTCCAGCGGGCATAGAGGGCCGCCGACACGGCGACGAGGAAAGTGAGGATGCCGGCGATTGAGGAAGTGATTGAGAGCGGGGAATCATCTTCATAAACCATATTCGACGATAATGCTCCAACAAGCGGATATAAGGAAGCAAATATTAGACCTTAAATAAAGTCCTAGGAAGCTGGCAATTATCGAGGGGAAGTTCAATGTCTACATAAAGTGAATGCAATTGGAAACGTAGCTGCGAGTTAGTTTGATGCCAAGACAATCTTATGCAGGGGGGATGCTAGTGCTTCTCTCCATCAAATCTCGCACTAAACATCATGTTTGCCTGCGCTTTTCTTCTATCTCCGTCACGACGAGCATAATTTCACCAAAATGCTTCATCAAACTTCATACCAATTTGAAGCTCTTACTTTCAGGATATTACTTTTATGAACCAATTTTCTTTGCGACGCAATTTGCGTTGGTTATTGTATCTTTGAGTATCTGCGCTAAGACGACGCTTGTACATTTCAATGTCTTGGCTAGACGTGAAACAATAAGGTATAAGCCAATGAGAGGGATCCCGAGAGCTAGGATAGCGTATATTAGCATATGCTAGTGTATAAGCCACATGGTAAAAGTGCGGGAAGCATTTGTGGGGTATGGGGTAAAGGGCGCTAGTGTCTCTAGTGATGTATCTATAAGCCTCCTCTAAGTTCTCACTAAAATAGGCATCTACTTTGTGAGTTATTGAACAAAGACCATGGAGGAGAGTCATCACCAAAGTGCAATTCAAAAATTCAAAAAGGAAAGTTAGATAGAGATTAGTAAAATGTTCCATATCGTGGAACTACAAATAGAGTTGACCGCTCTGATGACTCACGCTGCCTACACTGTCACAGTATGTACATATTTTACTTTCCCATCCTCTAACCTGATCTCATGACTATCCGGCATCGTCCCTAGTGCACTGAAATCACAAAGTACATCCACCGACCCAATCGTCTCATCAATTACATATCGCCTCATTGAATTTGGCTTCGCACTCCCTCCATGCGGTAGTTGCACACCGCAGGGCTTCGTCAAACTCGAGCCTTCAACACGTTCACAATCCGTTCCCCATGGGATCGAATCTGCTGCCTTTGGGTCCGTCCACATATCGAGATACGCGTCCCCGACCCTTCTCAACTCAGTACGATTACTGCGTTTGGACGGATCGATGGTTGCCCAACTCTCTGCTTTAATGTAGGTGAGCGTTTTAGCTGCGTTGAAGAATAAGGACCCGGTTGTGGCGGCGATCGTGTCGATCAAGGTAATTGTACTTGTGTCGTTGTCTGCGTGCCGGATCTGCGTTGAGAGGACATATGGCTTCGAACCTGTGGAGGAGATCAACATTGTATACGAGGCACAAGCGACCGTGTCGGCCGTGGAGCGATTCAGGTCTATTTTCAACGCCTGGCTTAGGACTCCCTTTTTGATATCGACAACCTTGTTGTTTTCTTGATAGGTGAAGTTGCTGCTGGAGAAGGCAAGGCTGGTTTGCTGGCCGCTAGTCTGCGCAGCGATGTAGGTATTTGCAGCTGCGAGGAGACCTTCACGGGTACATTCTGCTGATACTGCCGTCAGATGAGAGGATATCAAAAACAAAACCCCTATTATCGAAGACCTAGAGAGTAGCATTCTGCCCCGAATTTCTTATTCGATACAAGACAGGTGCAATACTTTGGCAGTAGAATAGGTAAGCTTTATGCTTCACGAGAAGCAAGATGGCTGCTTTAAAAACTCGCAAAATCTCTAATCATTGGAACTTGATATGTATTTGCCGTCGTCGAGTATATATCCTTCTTTGTGTATTGAGGGGTACACTTCGAATCGGCAGTTGTAACAGTTTCGGTAAAATGGATATACACTATAGTCAATCAGGACCTTGTGAAATTTTATATGAGCTTGAAATGCAGGCAACTTAGGCTATAGAGGAATTACAGATCTGCTGGTTTCCTCTTTTTATTCGCGGCCAGCAATCTAAGTTTTGCCTTTCCGAAACCGAACTGTGTAGTATAATAGCTCGTGGCTCGACATTATCATAAACATCAAAATATCACTACCTAGTCCCAAGCTCCATAGCTTTTTCTTTTCATTGTATTATATCAAGGCTAGAATTAATTAAAGTCTATATCAGGTATATCTCGTCTTGGTCAGAATAGGTGAACTTTATGTTAACATCAACTGCTGTACAACATACTCTGCTTGATAGAATTATCGTAGATTATAAATCAGTCTCAAGAGCTAATGGTAGTTAGCATATGTTTTCAATCCTGATTTAATTTGTCAACAACCAAGCATCAAAAGTTTTATGAAGACGTTTAAGAAAGCACTTTACTCAATCCCATGTACTATCACTAAGTTTCTCCTACTAAAGGTGAGATCTTGCTACCCTTTATAGCCCCATGGGAGAAGTTCTTTAGAAGGTCTGGGCTAATGACTGAGATGCTAATGCCCAACATATTTGATCTTGAAGTATGTGATTTGGAATGTTAATATTTGGATAATATCTGGCTAAAGTACTAATTGGACCATTGATAATTTCAAAACACGTATTTGAAACATGCAGAGAACCACTGCAAATTCATGAGTTTTACATCTTCCGGTTCGACATCTACCACTTGCGGTGATAGTATGGACTCTGGTGGTTTCCACCAAGATAGTTGACTAGACCTCCACGGGCACCGGCTCCAGTTCTGGCTCTAGGGCCAGCTCCAGCTCTATAGTTGCCGATATCATAGCCATGCAATTGAGCATCTGCAAGGAATCCTGCATCCCATTGATCGTTGCCGATTTTCGCTCTCAGCAAATAAACTTGATTCTTTTGCTCCATTGTCAGCGTGGCCTCAACTCGCTCATTCAGTTCGATTATGTCCCGTAAATTGTTCGCTTTGTAACGTGGCCCATACCAAAGCCACCCGTCAAGCTGAATGGTCTCTTTGTCTCCAGATAGTGGCGGACACTGGTTGTTAAGAAATTTGTGAACCAAGAGTTCATCCTCCCCCCGTGGTCGAGCAGTCGGAGGACGTGGTCCTCCGTTGTCCCATACAGAGCAGCTATAGTAGCCTCCTGCTCCAGCAGCTAGTGATAAATCAGTCACACAGTGGTAGCCACCTTTGCACCGAAATCCACCACTGACTCTATACCAGTCGTAGCCAACCGTACATGAACCAGCTAGCTCAATTTGTTTTCGTACCCATTCATCTTGCTCCAACTTCTCCGCTGCAGGCAAGCTATCGTAGTCCTTTTGTTTTTCGGCCTAGTGATGGAGTTAGCAAGACGTACACTTACTATTTGATAAATTTGGAACTTACTTGTGTTTTAGTTTTCTCATATTTCGGTAGCTGTGCTTGCGCTAGCTGTCGTTTCGCTTCAGCAGCACGGCGAGCATCATCCTCTTGTTTCTTCTTCGCCTCTTGGGCATCATTATGTATTTGCCGTTCGAGAGCCTCTTTCTGTTTGCGGAGATCATCTTCTCGATGTTGTTGTTGCTTACGCTGTTCATTCTCTTGTCTCTGACGAAGATCGTCATTAAATTGTCTACGCGAATCCGATTCTTTCTGTTTTTGTTGTTGGCTTTTGTACCACGCGGCAGTTTTCTCATGATATCTGCGCATGTCATCTTCTTGTTTCCGACGCAGAGCTTCTGCTTCTCTTTCCTTTTGATCTCTTTCAAGCTTCGTAGCCTGTTCTCTATGATGTGCCTCATCTCGCTCTCGTTGTAATCGCTGAGTTTTCTGTTCAAGCTCTGCGACTTTTCTAGCATTCTGATGGTCTTTATCTCTTTGAGCTAGTCGTGTCTGTTCCTGCAAGTACTCAAGCTTTTTGGCTGCTTTAGCCTGTGCCTTCTTGTTATCCACTTCTTTCTTAGCAAGCTTTTCTTTGGCGATCTCGGCATCTCTCTCTGCAAGTTTAGTTTTAGCTTCTAACTCTTCCATTCTCTTTTTAGTAAGTGCGGCAGCTCGATCATCCTCAGCTTTTTTGATCTGTTCACGTTTTGCATTGGCAGCCTCTTCTTTCTTAAGACGATCTCCCTCGCGTTTCTTGCGTGCAATTTCGACATCCCGGGCTTGAAGCTTAGTCTTAGCTTCTAGTGTATTTATTTCTTTTTGTAAAGAGTCTTGAGCCTTCTTCTTGCGCTCAGCCTCATTCTTCCGTAAAAGTTCTTCCTCGGCTGCCTGCTTCTTTCTCATACTCTTAGCGGCTTCCTGATCAGTCTTCAATTTCAGCTCGGCCACCTGCTGTTCAAGAGCGGCTTGTTTTTTCTTCTTGTCCTTCTCCTCCTCAGAATTTCTTCTCTCCAGCGCCATTATTTGAGCTTCAATGTCAGCTTCAGTCTTTTTTCGTTCAGCCCGTAGCTTCTCATCCATTGCCGCTTTTTCGAGAGCAGCGATTTCTCCCTCTATGTTGGCTTCGGTTCTTTTTCGTTCGGCTTTTCCCTTGTCATCTTGTCGCTGGTCGCGATCGATAAGTTTGGTTCCTATGAACGCAGGTTGATCCCGACCAGCCAGGTGTGTTTTCATTAGGAGCTGCGTCTGCTCGGTTGAGCGAGCATCGAGCTTACTAGGCGGTGATATTTGGGATGACAACTGTGGCATTGTAAAGATAAATTCGCAAGTGAACGGAATATGATGTGTTAGGTAGTATTTGAGATAGATAAGTTTAAGATATTGTGATGTGCATCTCTCTTAAAGATCTAATAAAACTTGGATGAGCTTGTAAAAGAGTATTTTCATGAAGAACATTGAAGGAACTTAATAAATAGGGATCTGGGGTGGTGTTATTCTTCGGAGCGTGAATCAGATATTCGAGATGTGTAATGTGAAGTTTGTGAATCATTCGTTATCTCGCTGAAAAGAACAATAGATTCCTCGTGGAGGAAGGTGCACTCAAGCATAAATTGAACGATATAATCAAAAGCAGTAGTAGAAGGGGTATAATTCGCATATCTTACACGCTGGCAGAAATTGAACCCCATTTCCCTAAGCGTCAATAGCCCCAAATCAAATTGTAAACCTAAACTCCTTTTCCATGCTAAACAGAACCAAAGGAAAGCCATAGTCATTTTTTTCATTACACTCAAGCGTCGCTTTGGACCGGATTCGATCCACTGATTTGTACCGTCTGCGATGTGGTAGTGGTCGTTGTCTCCGCACCATTTACTTTACCCCCAATATCTAAATCTGGTTTCGGGGTAAATCCGATCTGTCCCCTCTCCGGCCAGTCCTTGCCAGAATACCCATTAGCACCTCCCATATCAAATACCACTAATTGGCTCATTAAGAACGCATCTCCGAAAATCAGATCCCAGTTCTTAGTCTTATCACTGGCTGTGATGCTTGCTTGACACATTCCATCGTTTTTCCCACTCAGGTTACCGATTAGGAAACTCCCAGGAACTACTGCATTGTAGGCTTTTTGGCCGGTATCACTGGAGCCTCCGGGAAGGTTCGCGTTTGAGGAGGAGGGTGGTTGGAACGTAAAAGTCAAGTCCGGCATAGAATCCCCAGCATCGCAGGGAACGAACCAGTTTTTCGAATCTGTAGTAGTAGCCTTCGAACCGAGCAAGTCGTAGTATTTCTTTGCCATATCAGGTGTCATCATGATATTGGTTGTTCCAGTATCAATCAAGACCTTATTAATAGCAGTTGTCGCAGCACCATTGCCAAACTTATATGCTGCAGTTTCAACCACCCAGTGGTTCCAACTCTTGACTGGCATGTAGGTTATCGGTGTAGAAAACCGATTCTTATCAATATAGCCGAAATGGTAAATGCTATCTTCCTTCTTCTTGATATCAACAGTGAATAGACCGGATGCTAGTTGGGGAAATGCATTCTCGATCCACGTGTTTTGGGCATCTGGTTTGTCACTCTGGAAAAATCCAAGGAACCCACCGCCCTTCGTGGTTACTGGTGGTTCTTCTATCAGTACTGGGTTGAAGTTAGGGGGCACCGACTTATGCGTTGGAGGGATGCTATGAAAATGGGGAATGAGGAAATTAGTTACCAGAATTCACTGCACTTTTTGTAGCAGTCGCTTTTTGGGTCAGGCCTGATGGCAGATTCTTCGAGCCACTGTTAAAAGCTAGACCAACGAGACCATCCATATTGCGATCATCGACGTCTTCTTTGCTAACGCTGGTGGCGCATCCGATCGCTTGATTAACTGTCACACCTCCGAGTTGTACTTGGTCCGAGTAGACATGACCTTTTGCAAACCCTTTGCCATATTTGATGTTGAAGTTCGCGTCTTTTCCATCTTTACCTTTGAGCTTCTTGCCCGTGACTGGATTATAAACATCCCGACCACTTTCCATGTGGTCGTCTCCGTCAGTGCAGAATAGCCACCTAAACAACAAAACCATTAGCTATTTGCTAAATCAAAGATGGTAAACGGAAAAAGGAAAGTGAGAGATGAGACGAAGAAATTTGATGTACATGTCAGCAGACCCAGTGTCCAAAACAACTTTAAAGGTCTTGTTTGCAATTTGAATGTCTGTCAGAAGCTCTACATTATGATTCCAGACGGCGGCTGCACTGCCAGTCGCCTCGCCAGCTTTCGAATCAAGCGTGACTGATGCCTCTTCCCCATCAGAAAGCTGTCGAGCACGAACAGCTGGCTCAACAACCCGTGCAGCAGCAACGCTGGCCAGAAGCAGCCAAAGCATAGTTGAAGAAATCATGTTGCCGTAGAGGATAACCCAGCCACTTCGGGGTACACGTCTGGTGATAAAAGAAACAACAAAATGCGGCTCGCCGAGACGAGAAAGGAATGGTTTGGAAAACGTAAGTTATCCGTGACGATCTACACCTTTTGGGTGTTCGGCCATACTTAAGGAGAGCCGTGCATTAGGAAGGTCTAGAACATGGTGATGGGATTGTGAATCCCGCTAAGGGGGATGTGAAGGAAGGTTGTGTAGATAACATCCAATGTAGACCAAGGGCTTTATGCGGCTCCGTAATCAGGCTGTTAATAGTGTGTAAGTGACTTGGCTGGCTTGGTACATTGGATTATTTAGTTGTTGGATACACAGATTATGCTTGTTTATAGATGAGGACCGAAAAGAATGTCATGCAAGGTGCCAAGCCTCCTCAATCTGAAATAAGTCTTCCATCAGGAGCTACTCTTGGATATTGTCAGACATATCCGCACTAAAAAGGGATTAAAAACAAATAATGCAATTGGTAGAGGTTATGGAAGAGAAGTGAGATTTGAGATTGACAAGCCTGTCACATCGACACAAAATACATAGAAGCATCAATAAATCGAAACCAGGGAGATGGCGGATTGACAAGAGATCCTTTTCATGCATTTGGACTCCATAAAGAGGGTAACGACTGGACATCATTGATGACTGCTTGATGAAGGAGTTAGGAGGACGTCAGAGGATCGGATGGATGAGATCCTCAAACTCGCTTACTAGATCACGTGTTGCGAGCATTTATTATATGTTTAGCGCCACCTTTTCAGCGCAGTTGACACCCCGCCATATATACCTGCTCAGAAGAAATTGCAAAAAGCTCTATTTTGATGCACCCCGTTATGTAGCTCAAAGACGATTCTATATCCAAGGCTTCCAGAGCGGAAACTTCAAAGTCTCTCCTATGCGCCCAGCCGAAACTTATCTTAAATTCCAGCCGCCATATCAACGCCAATTGCTATGCATAAAATCAAAATGTAAACCTCATATAAACCCTACCAAGGTTGAGTTCCTTAGTTCCTAAAACATCGTGTCCCAATCTGGAGTGACCACAAACTTGCCCATAACTTTACCCATACCGGATGCTGTTCCATATCGGGGACCGTCGTCTTGAGCACCACCCAGACCATGTGAACCCCGAGCCGGCTGGGCCGTCTTCTGTGTCTTGCCATCAGAATGCTCAAGAACAGCACTGACACTCATGAACGAATTGGTAACGCCCTTATTGACAGCAAGCTGGTTTCCTTTCGAACCCCCCCAAAGCAATTCGAATTTGCCTGATCTGCGAAGAACCAAACGACCGACCATGCCACTCTCGTTAACATATTCATTTTTGCTGGCTTCTAGCTGAGGCTCATCAATGTCTTCTTCCTTGATTTCGATAACCTTTTCAGCAGGATTTGCTGGGCCTGCAAAGGAGACTTTCTTCTTGCCCGCAATTTCCACAGGATTCTTGACTCCGCTCTTTGAGCCAGTTATCTGTATATCTTCACCCAATTCAATTTTAGCCTTCTCGCTAGGTAGATATGGCCTTTGGGCTGTAAGTGGATCGTAAAGTGTTGGGATACGAGGAGGAAACTGGAATAAAAAGGTCCGACCAGCATGTCGATCGTCATCGTTATCCATTGCGACATCTCCATCAGTTGGTTTCCTATACATGCTTGTGATTTCCTCTGCGAGAACAGCACGATCTTGACGAGTTCGGATATACTCTTGTTTATCTTCTTCCGATTGGAAAGAAGGCATATCGCTGTTCTTGATTAGTGGTGCAATTTTCTTTTTCGCTTCGGGTGAAGGCGGAGTCTTGACCATGGTTTCGTCACTTTCGCTGTCAATATCCATAGCCTCTAGATCATCAGTGGTCTGATTGACAGGTGCAGCTGGTGTATTGGCCAAGGAATCATCATCATGGCCAGGTTCTGGCTTGACACGACTTGCACTCTCTTTCCTTTCCTTTTTGGGCCTTTCGTTGACCAAAAGCATATCCTCGACCTTTTCTTCTTTGACGTCAATTGTTTTCCTGGGCTTGTGCTCGACACGATCCAATCGAACAGGCTTCATTCCTTTGCCCTGAGTCCGTCCTCTACCGTGACCCCAGTTCCTAGCTCTCCCACCAGTAACAACAGGTTCCTCGTCCGAAGAAAAGTCATTGATATGGGCGATATCCACTCGTTGTGTTTCATCCTCATCGGGGTAGGCAGGCTCGAACTCGTATGCCGCAACTCCAGAAGCATTGCCAGAAGAACCTCCTCCACCCCCTCCACTTCCACTTCCACCCCCACCTCCACCACCACCTGTTCCCCCAGTTCTATATGTAATACCATCTACACCCTTTTTTGAGGCACTGGCAGTAGCTGCACCAGATCTGCTCGACTCGCCGCCTCCACCGCTAATTCCAGGTATTTTTTTGGATCCCGGAGCTGCTTGACCCTTCTCTGTGAACAATTAGCATTTCGTTCGTAGAACCAGAACTTCAAACTTACGCATCTCAGGCGCAACTCCCCAAAGCCCAGCACCAGAAGATGTAGGGACTTTCCCCCGTCCCATAGCATCACCTCTCCCTCTACCTCGCATCCCTCTAAAGTCCATTCCCCGTGCAGCACGTCCTGCCAATCTAGCTTCATCGGCAGCAGACTTAGCTTTTCTTCTTCTTTCTTGATCAGCCAGTTCATCCAGCTTCGACTTCGAGGTTCTGTTGGCTTTTGGCTTAAAACGACTCTCTTTCTTCACCTTCCCGCCTAGTACAGCTGGTGCAAGAGGAACCTCTGGGGCCACACGAAGTGGCGTGGAAGCCGGGGTTTCGGTAGGTTGGCTTGCAGGGGAGGTGTTTGGATCCATGGGAGTGATTGTTGCGTCTATAGAGACGTCTGGTTTGTCCACATCCATCTGGCTATCATTCTGTGCTTCTCCTGCCTCCACGGCATCGGGTGCTGACTGGAGCACACTGGGGTGCGGTGAGCCGGAGAGCGTAGATTGGCTTTCATCATCTTCGACTTTCAGAACCTGAGCAGCAGTTGGAGGATCAATTGGCTCCGCTGAAGCATCCAAACCAACCCCCCTTCCACGGCCTCTTCCTCTCCCTCTCGTACCAGAGCCTCTACCCCGCGTGCTTCCTTTGGGAGGCATGGTGAGATTTGACGCTAGCTTGCACTAAATAGTCGTATATTTTGTCACCGCATTGACTTTCTCGACCTGCCTAATTGTTTGTTTAGTCGATAATATACTAATTAGGAGATGAGTCGTAGAGGTGATGGTGGGGCACGACTTTTTTATCTCGAAGACTGTCAGCCTTACGCACAGACCATGACAATATCATGCAGGGGTCCTGCTCGAGTACAATCAATAGCAAAGCATCCTGGATGAGTGAGTGGTAGAGTCGTTAGTGACCTTTACTATTCTTGCTCTAACAAGTTCTATGTTGTTAGCTGAGGAGCAAAGTGCAACAGTTCGCTTTACTTGAAGAGACTACTATGCATTATCCCTAATGAAAAATCGGTCATGAGCCTTTGCCCTACGTTATGGAATACTAATAATTAGAGTTCTATTAAATGTACCTTTCCATTTTAAAAGTTTAATGATTGCTAGTACTTTCGATTCTGCAGCTACATACTGCTGCAGTCGTCTCCAGCTTTACTTAATAGCTGCATTCACTAACAAGACCAGACTTTCTCTTTAGTATTTTGACACGCTTCTCAGAGCTAATACTATGGATCCTTCTTTAATAACATTTAGCATGAAATATGCCATTGCAGTCACCTAATAGGGGAGATTTCATAAGGTAGACTGCCGAAGGTAGCTCATCTGCACCGCTTGGCCTTTGCACAGCTGACTGTTTGTCTTTGGTGGGAAAGCGTTCAAACTACCCATCTCCCAAACCCTACGTCCGTAAGCCAGCTTTACTTCCTATTTGAGAACAATACTAGAAGGAATAAGAAAGTCACTCGCGTGCTACTAGCAAAGCCTGTACTGTAGAGAATGTAGTAGCATATATAAAGGAACGGGAGAAGAAGGTTGTAGAGGCGAATAGGAAGGAAACCAGTTAAGGCGAAGAAGGAGCTGCATCTGTTGATTTATGGAGCTAGAAAGTGTCTAATCTGACTGATTGCTGGAGAAAGGACTTTGTTATTCACAGGGATCAATGGTTATAGTAAAATGCCTCTAATCCTCGATATGTGATTGGAGCAACCGTAATCTTATCACGTCATTCGCTCGCTACAAAGTGACGTCTGTATATACTATTATGTCTTCAGCGTCGCCAGAGACACTGAAAGCACTGTAGCCCCGAATTTAATCAATATGCCCCAAATCCCTTGCTGCCTTCAACGCAGCCTCCATCTTTCTGTCCCGTTCAATCTTACATTGTTCCAACCCCTCATTACTGGGCTTAAACGGACCGACCCACTTGTACAGTCCATCCTCCTGCACCCCAGCATCAAAATCAGCACATTCTTCAAACCTCATCTTCGAAATATCAAGATTAAAATAGTAGCCCCATGCCTCGGGGAGAGGAATCCGTAGTGCCCTGAACCTGTCGCTCATTTCCATTTTATCCCCATCGAACATTTGCTCGACGAGGATGCATGTAGCTGTTTCCAGGGCCTTTTGGTCGAGGATGACCCAGAGCGAGGCAGAGATGTCGAGCTTTTCTAGCTGTTGCTCGTGCGTGCGGATGAAGCTATTCAATTCTTCTAGAGTTGCACCTGCGAGCGTGTGATTTTGGTACGACTCGTCTGTAGGGAGTAGGCGAGTTGCTGCCGGGGGTTCCGAGGGAAGTGTTTTTGATGTGAGCAGGACCCACGATCCATCGTCGTTGGTGTCTGTAAATTCATAGTCTTGTAATTGGATCCATGCTTTATTCAATGCCTGGTTGTGTTAGTACCTGCTATTTGCATGCAGCTACGAGCCTCACCTTTGCACTGGCATTTTCAGCAGTCAAATATACTGGCCAGTTCACCATGATGAGCCAATTTGTTCCTTTAGCCCAGTGTAAAACTGCTTGACAAACTCGTGTTTAAGTATCAGAAGTAGAGTGGTGATCTTTGCCATAATTGCTACTTCTGCCTATTACTAATGCTTCAGTTCATGCACGTACAAGGATGTCTGAGGGGTAGCCTAGAATACCATGAACTTGAAATATCTGCCTAAAGCTATCTCGTAAGTAGTAGCTCTGCATCATTGATAGCTATTTAAGTATCGGTTTCACTTCAACTCGCCCTTAGCTTGTTCAGGAAATCATGAGGATGAGCAGCATTGATGACAGATAAGGGAAACTTCGTTTTATAGATAAATAAGGCCATTAAAAATACAAGCGCAAAGCAACTGAAATTGACCAAGCTACAAAGTCAAGGTATCGCATTCGCGGTGAGAATATTATATTTCCAACATATAACTTCCAGTATTCTGCAATCGGACAGCAATATATTCAGCGCTTGCGAGTAATATCTGCTCTGTAGGTATCAATTACAAAATGTCTGTCTTGATATGATATGTAGCAAAGCGTGTAGCATTCCTACTTTGTTACTGTCTTTGATCCTTGATTGTCCTGCTACCGACCCTTCTTGGGAAGCTAGAGGTTGACTCGCAGTTTAGACGCACATTCCTTGTCGTACACTGAAGCTAAAGTAATCTTTCTAGATGTTTCTTCCCCTTTGGATTTGAAAACTTCTAAAAGCTCGTAATGCGAGGAGTCTAGGCTATTAAAATCTCGGTAATCTAAGGAGATTCCAGTAAACATCAGGCTGAAGCTTTCCAACATACTTGGTTATTGTAAAGCCAATGTGTCACGTGGAAGCTCACTCTCCCCTTAATTCCACCCTATTTACTGGGTACCCAGTCGAGTCTATTTCGGCATAATTTGAATGTGGGCTATAGGCAGTTGATGAAGGTGGAGGTGGTACATGTTGTCCTTGAGGCTGGTTTGCCAGATTTGCATAACCTGGTGGTCCTGGTGATGGCGTAGTTGAAATCGGGGAAACATGTCCTGCTCTTGCTGGTGTATTGTACGCTGGATTGATAGTCGTCGATGCGACAGCTTTCCGGCCTATTCCAGGTGTTATTCCAACACCAGATACCTCTGATCTGCCAGGATAAGCGCCCATGGGCGGCTGATCATAATCTTGCGTAGTATTTGCTGTTTGCTGATGCTTCTTTGCGCGGGAACGCTTGATTAAGAAAAATAGAATGGCAACAAGCAAAAGGATGGCAACTCCTCCAATAGCAATTCCAACTATCGCTCCAACTCCGAGTTTGGAAGAATTGCTGCCTGACTTTTCTGTCGAACTTGTGGAATCTCCAGTATTGGCTTGGTTTGTGGCTAAAGGTCCCCGGGTAGTTGTAGAAGTAGTATCTGAGTCTCCAGATGAACCCACGCTAGATGCAGATGTCAGACCAGCGCTAGCCGCAGGATTTGTCCGGGAAGACGTAGAGGAGATAATGGCAGAGACAGAGGAAATCACTGACCCTGACGCTCCAGTTGCGGAAGGTAGGCTTCCTATTTGAGTTTGCTGTGCAATATTAGCTCTATCTTTGCATATACAGTAAATGTAATCCTACCGTTTCCGCAAGCATACTTGATGCTACCGGCTGGTCAGCAGGCACGCAAAGCCCATCAAAAGTGACAGAATTCTCCCCGCGAATTGTTCCCTTTTCGTTGGCCTCACAACAGAAATAACCCCCTGGTGAGTAATACATAGTCAATCCCGGCCCTGCGCATACCGGAAAGTTCGTAACACTTGTTTTACAGTCGGAAGCTAGAGGAATGAGCATGAATGGCCTGGACGCGTTCAGACCTTAACTCACATGATGGACAGCAGTAAGCTATAATGGAGCTCGCGAAGCAAGTTTGGCCATTGGGACAACATTGTGTATTGAGTTGATTGTTATAGGTCCCGGCGTCGCATGCTGTTGAGCTGGTAGGGCATCCACCCCCAGTACCATCACGACCTTGCGACCAACCACCTAGATAATTTGCTCGAGGGAAGATTTCCATTGCCCCAAAATTGCTAACTTTTGGAACTGCCCAAACTGGCATGGCAAGGAGCAGCGAAGCTGCGATAGAGGACAACATGTTGTGTGATTGAAGCAGTTATGGGTTTAGAAAGTCAGAGGATAGGAGAGAAAGCATTTCAAGAAAGGTATCCCACTTGTATGCAGCATATCGGGGCTACAAACGGGATAACCGTACAGGATATCCCCAGCACTATTGGTAACGTAAAAAGACATTGTCGAATAGGAGAAATGATGTACAGTAGAGAGTAACCGTTCTAGGGAATGCTGTGGCATTGGTGCCTCAGCCGCACGCTAGATCAAACGTTAACGCTACAAGGCTCCGGCCGAGGCGGATATTGAACGGGTTCACTGGAAGATGGAATGAGGCCGCTACGAGACATGATACGGTGCTCCGAAGTTATACTGATTGTGTTGAGAGTTTACTGTATGTGGTGAGCCTAGAGATAACAATTTGCATGGCAATAATTGTAGGGCAAACAGGTCTCAAATTTGAGGTTGATTTGTTTATTCATAAGTTTGGACGATTTTGGCCAATTTGGGACAAATTTGGCGACACCCAAGACTCCAAGTGGCTTGGCCTCTACATTCCTGGAATAACCTTATTCCGACACCCGAGCATAGCTAGACGCTAGACGCTAGACCGGCGCTCGCTTATATAAGCGGGTTCTTAGGTAAGCTAAAATATTTCTCTTTACCTCTCGAAACCTTTTTTTCTCACTCTCTTCCAACTCAATCATCGTCACACCATTAAGCGTCAAGCCAGAGTTGGCCATCCTTCTCCTAGCTGGACACCTGTTAAGCAACTGTTAACATGCTCCTTACATTTGTCCCGCGGGAACGTTCATATTTGCGAACTTCTAAGCTTCTCTTGGTGCAAGCTCATTGATGCCATAGCTACAATGCCATAAGTAGGTTTGTATCGATGTCGCAGGTTGGCCGAGTCGAGACGACTGCAGGTAGGGTTTCGCAATTCTTCTTTGTAATAGCCTCTTTTCTGTGAAGAATCACTGAGTCTTTAGCAAGTACGTATAACCCTCCTTGAACCTTTTGATATCTACTAACACGTTACAGAAGTCCCTTTATAATAAAGCTCCATACATCTTTCCCCTCTGCCAATTCCTTATGTCTGCCAGATGGTGCAAAATATGCAAATGACCACCGACACCTTGCCCAACATGAATCACTTCTCAAACACTCTGGCCCTTACCTCCTTTCCTCTACGGACTGGTTCAATCTATGGTATAGGCCTATTTTTGGTAGAAGAAGAGTAACTTCTGTCCGATTACTCACCGCGTTGTCCTGTCTTTCGAGCGTGGATTTGGTGGTCCATATCTTTTGGTCAACATACCTTGAAGGAGGGGAAATGCTAGCTTCGACGCTGCTCGGATTTGGTATTGAAATTATCTTTAATATAGATGAATGAAATTGGTCCTCCATACAGAAATGTTCTCCATTGTGTTGGCTTCCTTTTTAATGTGACTTGCCGCTATTGTGATTCTTGTATTAAAAACCTGTGATGATGCCTATCCAATCAAGTATCACATCCCGACTTCAAACGTGGCGAGTAATACATAGACAAGGGGAAGATCATGTTATATTTGATCTGCGATCGCAGAATTTTATGGAGCACGAAGCTACTAAGCTAGAGCATCACTTGGTTTCCCCATTATCAGCTCGGCGTCCCTATCAGTGCCAGAAGCGATTCAACAGATCCAACAATTACTACTTGCACCATCAGCCCCTCGAATTTTGATTATTTGGTTACCGCTCTTGAGATTATCCAATATCGCTATTTACTTCGAACGCCAAATTTCTTCAAAGTAGTTGAGAAACTCCGAATGTCGCAGAACCTAGGCTTTTGTACATTTTGGCACTTAGTGTGCAAATACAAACGGATTTTCGACCGATTTTACATATCGTAGGTGTATCTTCATATTTCATGCAACTTCTAGTATTAACTGTGAATCCGCAAATGTGCTCTACCCGTGGTAGCACTAGCTCCACTAACAATTTCCTATGTCAAACGTCGAACGGCTTTCGAGTTCATCCTCATTCCAAATACTTTAGTCATATGAAAATATTAGCCAGCGATACAATTGACGTATTGCTGAGCCACAACTACATTGGATCAATCAATCATTTTCATCAAATGTCTGGTTCGAATACAAGCATGGGTGCCTTTCATGGTGGTATTGATTGACTGCAAAACCACAGCCACAGCTAACGGTTTACTGCTTATCTCCGAATAGTTTATTGATGTGGAAGGATCTTGTCTGAGGAAATATCCGTCGAGTAACAAAGCGGGAGGAGATCATTACGATTCCCGAGACCTTGGATGGGTAAAATAAAGCGCACCAATAGCAAAAACCACATGTGATACGGTCCGGGTAGCATCTTTATATGCCAGACTTTTATATAAATCAATATATGGCTTAAATATGTAAAAAACGTCGCAACATCAAATTTGTAGCTTTGGTTAATTTTGTAACCCCACATATCCTAGCTACTGGCTAGAGTGTGTGCTAAGCAACACCTCTCTACTCGTAATGATATACATAGCTAATGTATCACATCTCGCCAGCTCGGCTGAGTGCATAGCTAATCTAATATGATTTGTCTTTCTAACGAAAGCAGAAAGTGTTGGCAGGTGACCGTTCATTTGTGGAGTGAATAAACCGTTTGCCAAGGAGCTCAGTACTGCTTTGTGTGTAGCAGATTTGTAATTATATATCGTATCTTCTAATAAAACTTATAGAAACCGTATAATATTCAATGGTAGGCGCAGTATTCTTGTATGAAAAAACATCTTTTCAGAATTTGGGACCGTTTCAAGGCTTGATAAATTAGCTTTATGATGTCATAGCATAATGTATCACGACGAAGGCTACGGGCAAACTACTCTGGGTACGTCGCAAGATTTGGAATCTTGTACCAACCCCTCCGCCAAGTCCTAATATACCACAGTGTATGTTGTGATCTCCGTTCCCCATGGGGAAGCATTCCGTTAACCGATCTTAGGGATGTAAAGTATTCAGGCTAAATAATATTCTGACAGCATCGTCGTGTGTCATTTGAATAAGGCAGCATCTGATAAGTTTTACATCAAAGCCAAGAAAGGAGTAACTGGGATTTCAAAAGCCCACCAGTTACACATGCTTCGAGCATGTAAGCTTCGCACAAATACTCCGATGACTGAAATTCCAATTGGTCGAACAGCCAACTCATCAGAATCCATGGAGTCACTACAGGATACAAATTAGATTGGGAACCATCACGAGGATCCAAATAAATAGTTGCAGTGGAAGGATTCCAACTACATGAAATTGTCCCAAGAGCGAAGTTATAAGAATGGAGCATTTTCCGTATCAATGCGCTATAAGTGAATCAAGCTAAAATTTACTGATTTAAACTGCCAAAATCTCTCAAGACAGAACAATATGCACTTCAAATTGAAAGCTTTGGCCACGTTTTTGGTATTAGGTACGGGGGTCGTCGCAGATTGCAGCTGGCCCTACTGTGCAAGCACGGGAAAATCATTTTTCTACGCCTGCGAGTCTGATGGCGATTGTCGCTCCATCAACCGCACCTCGTGTGCGAAGGGGGTAGAGGGGCCAACCCCTTCCGGGACCGTGTGCTTTCCTTGGAATCAGTTTGGCATGGCCAATATGACTTATATAACAGTAAGTAAAATCCTCGTTAGACAGGAACGCCACAGGTTTCAATGCTAATAGTACGTAGCCAACGTGTATATATCCATATTGCTACAATGTGTATGGGTTTTACAGTTATGGATGTGACACGCATGCAGATTGCAAGGCGGTAGGAAAGGTCGAGTGTAGGGTTGCCCCGAAGTACGAGATTGGGTTCTTACATGGGAGATGCTATTAATGCGTGGTGGGAGAGGGGTTTTGAACATGCGCTACTTGTGTTACAAGCAACTGAGCCTAGCAATGATGGTAGAAGGTGTGAATGGCGCGGCGCGATGGTGTTCATTTATTTGTAATTTTAGACTAAGCAAATTTTTAATATATGTGGTATATATTGCGACAAAAGGCTTAGTAGGCGAGTTAACAGATACTTAACTTCTCCGGTTTGTTTCGTATGCTGTATCGATAGCTGAGTGCTCTACCACAAAGTCAACTCCTCGAATTCCGTGCTCTCCCAATTCAAAGCATCATCTATATTTTTCGTTCCTTTGTAATACTGAGAGTTTGCATCTGTAGCAAGCGTGTAGCCACCACCCACAACAGAGTACATCTTCTCCCCATTTTCCTTGAAGCCTCTTCTCAAAACCACGGGAATGCTGGAGCCCCGTATCAAATACAGCTGGTCACCCTCTTCTGAATCTGGATGAACCATTCCGAGAGATTGATATCCTTTCATAACAGCTAAGCGCATCCCACTCCCAAGAATTTGATCGAGCAGCGCTATCAGTTCAAGCACACCATCGGTGGTCCCTTGTGGCTGTGATTCCCATTGTGCACCTTTCATGACTCGAAGAACAACACCATCTTGGTCGTAGCGAAGAACAAAACTGGAAGTCACTTGAGACCATTCCCTCAACGTCCAGTCTTTGATTCTGAACCATGCATTGTTGTCAATCCAAGCGATGAGGGCTAGATTGTGTATTAGCCCCCGTCCTTCTGATCTCCACAGGCTTGAGAAATTTGGTCGGAGGAGGTCAATCGGAAGCTGCGCCATTGTGATCGTTTCCCATAGGAAATCCTGGATCTGAACTTCAAGTTGGGTTGGATTTTGTAGTCTTTGGTTGCTGTCACCAAGGGTGGAAGTTAGATGGATCCATGGCTTCCTACTTCTTGGGAGCTCAACTTTTCCATCACAATCGAATTTAGTTGTCAGCCTAGTTATATTCCCGAGATGCCTACCAGCAACTCTAAGGTATTTTGTGTTTGAACCCATCAAAACTGGGCTATTTGCCAGCAAACGCTGCCAGGGCCGCTGGGATGATTCCTGGAACGTCATCCGATCGCCCCATTCAGCTTGTAGGTGAGGGACCCATGATGGCAGCACAAGAGTACTATCTTTTGTGAAGTTGCCTTTCATCCAGATTAAATCTAAACAACCATCCGCTATAATCATTGCCTTGACCATTTCCGTAAGAACTATTTCGAACGACTGTTTGTAGTTTGGAAGCGGGACAACAATATGTCCGTCAGAACTTATGCCCAGAAGTGCGAATATCTTATCCCGAGGGTCTGTGGCGAGAGCGTGCTGCGTAAGCTGAACTGACTTCAAAAGGGAGAGTGGCTTTCGTTTGATAAAGAACCGGTCTCTGATTTCCAAAAGATGCAGTGCATTTGAAAATGACGGTATTACTTCATGATCAGAATGAAGTGTAGAATTGACTTTCATCAGCTTTAGGATCACCTCGAGAACTTCCCAACCAACGGTAAAATCTCCAAATGAAAGAGTGGCCTTTCCAGCGACCACAATTTCTTGGATGATCCATACTCTACGCCAATATGGTTCATTAAAAACGTCATTAAGACTTTTCCAGTATTTCTGTATTGTTGAAATATCCACCTCTGGCTGTGATGGATACATATTGCTATTTGAATCTGTTGCTATTCCTAGCATATACTTGACAGCCTGAGGAAGTATAAGATCGGACTTTGCACTCACCCAACAGAAGACTTCCTTTGCTTTAGAGTATATTTGACGCATGTTCCTAACTTGTTGACTTCTCTCCTCATTATTCTGTTGATTTATACATAGAGCATCGGCCCAGACACAGACTTGGCTTCCATATAATTTCTGAAGCGCTCTCAAGGCAGAAGCCAAATTTATGGTTACTGAGACTCTTTCGTTGTTTAACAATATGGTTTCTGTAAATCTAGCATCTCCCCAGCAATATGAGAGAGCGATATATATGCCTGGATCGATCAGTGATACATGACTGATGGAACATGAAATAGTCGAGTCTTCTCTGCTGAGCGGACTCAGAGTTAAAAGACGAATCTCATGAGTATCAAAATCCAATGGCCCATAGGCGAAGAAAGCCTGCTTTAACCGCGAGACTGGGTGGATCATCATACTGGACTCTCTGTGCGCAAATTAGGTATGCTTTTGGAAGGAGTACTCACGGCAAGAATGTGAGAAACTCACCTTCTAATCAAGTCACGTCTGAGACTAATCATGTTGTAGCCAGTAGTACCATTATGCAATGGCCCCTGGACTATGTGAAGGCTGGTATTGATATCCCACCGTTGGTCAATTTTAAATTTGAAGAAGATACTATCACTCCGCGGTTCGAGCTCCAAGTCAATCCAGAAAACATTTTCGGATTGCTCTCTTTTCATTCGACAAGCCAATGGTTCGTCATTGAGCCCATTGAGCCATACGTATACCCAGACTTCTTCAGGTTCTGAATTCGGGGGACAACCCCAGCGAAAGTGGGTAGGCCTCATGCCGATAACACCCTTTAAACTATTCTTATATGTTGCGCGGGTGAAAGTACCATTAAACGCCTATGAAGAAAGTACTCTGGGATCAACTGATGACATTGGCAATCGTATATGGTGCCAGTAGGTCTAGTGCCACTCTGGATTTGTTGAGGACTTTGTAGGGACAGTTGGCTTCAATATTGTAGAAGCCCGCCACAGGAAACTGTCCAAATACAAAGTTTAAGAATATAATAGCCAAAACCGACTGGATGTAGTTCATTCAGCTGTGCTTCAACATCTTTGTTGCCAGGCCAAAGGGGTTATCATATGTAACGTGATCTAGCTACACAGCACAGCCCATCTATTTTAAGCTAAGCGAAGATTATAGATTTACCCCTGAAATCGTAGTCTTGGCCATGCCCATCGCCAGGTGTAAAAGGAACTTTTGCGATGGCATTTAGAAGGCCGGCGGCCAGGGAATCGCTTCCGAATTGCGTGGATATTAGGATCCGGGTTTGCATATGTACATAACTGGCTTCGTCGCCTATAAAGCTGGCCTTGGTTTGCACAGTACCAGCCATACCCCACCAGAACGTCCTTAAACCCTATGTCGAAAGTAAGAGTACTACTTGACGAGGCATAATCTGACGTTCCCACTGATATTTTCAATCATGTTTCAAACAAGTCTTTCCAGCTCGTGTTTGTCTGACTGTTTTGGAAATCTTATCATACTAGTCAGTATATGTTGGGAAAGCTAGTCTTACGCAAGCTGCTAAGTAAGCTACAGGAAGGGAATTTAATGTCGCTAACCGCGTCCCACTTTATCCATCAACTTCTAACTTCCATTACTTATCAATACATCGAGCTGAGATGTTTGGTGTGGGCGGTAGATCAAGAACCTGTGGCAATTGTCGTCGAAGACGAATTAAATGCGGTACCTATGACATGTCATTGTAGACCCGAACAACTTAGAAAATATTTTTCTGACGGTTGTCTTATAGATGAGATAATACCTACGTGCCAAAGATGTAGCAAAGCAAGACTGAGATGTAGCGGACCACGCGGCACAGCAATCATTCAATATTATGATCCTCGTAGCAGGAACAAAGAGTTTCCACCCGAGTCCGAAGAAATTGTAGCGCGTGAGACCGGCGAAGAGCCTCTTATGTTAGCCGCACGACAAGCAAACAAATTCAGGTTCCAAAACGTAGGTAGTGGCTACATTTACATAGACGTCATAGGAGAAATGACTCATGAGTTTAAACTATATTAATGTCCCTAACCTATCCTTCTGCACGCCTAGATGCTGAGGTTCACTGGCTCTCAATCCTATCATGTTACAGTGTTTTCTTCTTTTTCAATCTCCTCTTTACTTAAGCACCACTTGTCTTGTAGCTTTTCGTCAAGACTCAAGTCGTATACATCTTTCCCCCACCACTCGCCCCAACTAGTGAGGAATATCTGCTCGGGATCCTGGGGAAATTCGTTAACCGTGAAAGCACGTAGGAGGCTTGCAGCGCCTTCAGGAACCGACTTAGCATCAGGCAGCTTAGACACGTCCGGCCTGGACAATATCGATCTGTGATGTCAAATCTTAGCATAGACAACAAGTTGTATGAATCTTCGAGGAATTGAATTACCTAGCTATTCCAGTTCCAGGAATTAATCCAGGGGATACGGCAACAACTTTGCAAGACTCGGCAAGCTGGCGACGCCACCAGTGTGCTCCAAGAAGCTGTGTAAATTTGGTCTCAGCATAAAGCTCACCGGGACCTGCATCCGAATTGGCTTTGAGATCGACATCCAATTTGCCTGCTTACACATCAATCACTTTTCTTTTTGCAAAGGTGGCGGAACTCACTGGTATCTGATACCTGCCGAATTGCGCCAGAAGAAACAATTACGACTCGTGAATGGGATGCCGTCAACTTCTCTCGAAGCAAGTGGATAAGATAGTGCTGTGCTAATATACATCTCTAATTAGGTATCGTCACACGTTAAAGGTACAGGACCACATACATAGATGATTCACAACATATGGTTCACACCACTTTGAGCTGTTATCCTTTGGTTTCGCATTCTCGGTGATTATGGCAGCATTCAAAAAGAGATAATCAAGTTTGTCTTGAGCAAGCACGTCAAGAGCATCTTTGCTGAATGTTCTGACGCTTTTGAGGTCGGAAAGTTCAAGAGGAAGGATGGTCAATTGGTGCTTCTTGTCATATCTGAGCCCATCATACGCTGCTTGAGTTCTTTTTGTATCCCTGGCACCGAGGACAAATTTATATGCTTGTGGATGACCTAACATCTGCTTGATGGCCTCAAACCCCTTCATATGTCATTAGCTATTGAAAGACGGTACTTCCGTCGTTTGACACTCACCAAGCCGGATGATGCCCCGGTGGCGATAATCGTTTTAGTGATACTTGACATGCTAAGTAAGGCGAGTTGGCTAACTATTTTCGAATGTTCATGAAAGGTTTGTTTACTAAGGTAACAAAATATGGCGAGCTTTACTTATATGATCTAGCGGAAGGTGTACCAGTAAGTACCTCACTCCTAGTGTTCTATATGGCGAAGCTGACGTAAGAATTTGAGGGACAGGAGATAACTTAACTCCGTGTCTCGCTTAGGTGTCAATGCCGTGTAATGAAAGAGCGCTAATAATTCGCTGGTACAAACAAGAACAGCCCAAAACGCATTAGAAATACATTGGCAACCCTAAGGATTAATAGGCTAGAGACAATAAGCTAGGCACAACATCTATTACGTATTGCTAATCCTAGTTGGCCTGACAACCTGATGTTGGATTACAAACATACTAATATTACATATTGGATGGTAAACTCTCGTCTCATAGGTATACATTAAAGATTCTCAATCCAGAAGTGTAATTAGCTTTATGACGAAGTTCTAGCAACTCCCCATCTATTCTTGAATCATAACATCGAGAAAAATGTTCTTTCAGGTAGGAGAGGTTGCTTTTGATGTAGTAAAGGACGAATTTGTGTAATCAAGAGTAAAGCATTCATCACTAGTTTGTTTAAGAAGCAGTACTTACATTACAATGTATATATGCCATATCCTACTTTATAGTTATGGCCTGAGATGGTGTAGTATCGCTTTAGGATCACGTGAAAATAATGCTGTGACAAAATAGGCACTTACAGACCACCTTTTAACTTTCTCACCTTCATGCTTATGAGTACCTACCAAATTTGATCTTATGTATAATTTGAAATCTTTATGACATATTTGAAATGTATCTATTGATGATTTAAATAGAATCAAAGTTTTGAGCGATTGCCGAAAAGTTCTATATATTTCTATAATAATACATAAATCCAAACTTACTTAAAAAAACGGTCCTACGATTACATTGATTTACAGTTAGCTAGCTGTTTTTCTTAAACGCATGTTTAAGGAGCTTACTAAGTAGTTATCGGCTAAGCGTACTCTCTAAAGGCTTCATATATCAGGTATCGTTTACATAAGCACCGCATTTCTATCAGCCATTCTACAAAGCTTATCCCTACTGTACTATATTAGCTCGGGGATCTATTATCATATCGAAAGTATCATTGAGTCTAAGGCTCTCAGAACACCTGATAGTAGCAACTAACCCAACGCTTTTGTAACCTCAGGCGGAGCTCTTTACATGTTGTATATACAATATGATATTGCTTCGGCTACTTTTGAACTTTAAACAACGAGAGATGATCTAAGTTCACATCTGGAATAGATGATCTAAATCTAAATCAAACTAGCCGTTTTATATGGGGTACCATTCTTTGGGCTAATAAAATTCTGGCAACTTTCTCCCCATTACAGTTCTTTAGAGTTCTCTGCTATTCGTTCTCTATGCATTATATCGTGATACTCATCTGACCACCAGCAGCGCGCCGTGCCTTCTTGTCTCCGTTTCGCCACTTCAGCTGCCCCCATAGCCGTTGCAAAACAAAAGTACTCTGTATATGACCACGTCGTTCCCTCAGAGCCATGTCTCTCGTTTATGATTGCGGGCAGGGGAAGGCTTGGGCTCGCCAAAGCATTCTTAACTGCTTGGAGAAAGCGTGGGTCTGATGCGCTTTCGCCCGTCAGAAGAAGTGTCTCTGGCTGTGTCGACCCCACGAAGTTACAGATACGTTTTTGTACATTGCTCCAGTATGGGTCTCTACCATTTGAAATCGGGAGAAAGTCGTTCACGGAATCGTGGGCGGTGATCGCTGCTCAAGGTCAAATCAACCTCTGACTTTTCAGGATTGAAACTTCGCCTGGCCGTATTAGATCGATCCATGGAAAGTCTCAGTCCATTATTACTAAAATCTGGATGAAGTATGCGATGAGTTGGCGTATGGTGCTCTTCCTTAGCGCAGTAGTACGCATCAGTATAGTCGCTGCAAAGCCCCTGACTATATCCTGCCAACGATGCTGACAATGAATAGATCACGCTAAATATTGGGTCATGTTTGTCTTTCATAAGGTCTTCTATCCAGAGGTAGTCGAAGATGTCCTTGATCTCGTATTTTGTAAGTCTATTTCGGTCTGGAGAAGCTACGACGGCAGCTTTACCGCGCTCTCCAAGCTCTGCCTCAACTCTGAGACTTAGTTTCGATACCATTTCGGCCAGTATACGGGTTTCTGTAGTGGCAGGACGTAGTATAAATTTATTAAAATATCTTCTCGCATGGTAAAAGGTATACATAGGCAATGTACTACGGTCGGACTCGTCGACTCCTGGGAGCAGCCTTTCGCCATTCGTCATGCGTTCGATGGGAGTTGTGGCTAATCGCTGCATCAAGGAAACATATTCAAGAGTGCCAATCGTTGAACTGAACCCGGATCCAGACTACTGGACCGAAATAGTGGAAGATGGCATCAAAACCTTGGGCCCAGGTTTCGACGTCTCTGCTGAAGTATTTGCCTCCAAAGCAGCCCCATCTGGTCCAATATCCGCCATGAAAATAACGACAGTATCTCCACCCCCCAGTGGAGTAAGACCGACCCCAACGTCATGGTCACCACATCTCAGGACAGCCCATGGTGTCTTCATGGAGCATCTCCCCGCGGAACACGTCTGCCGAACTCATACTGTATGTGTGGTCCCGATGGAGCAATCTACTACTCTGTTGCTACTGGTGGTGCCAATCCTTGTCCGTACACCGCAACACCAGGTCCAACCGTCACATGGTCGATCGACAATGGGCGCTGATCCAACTACAACCAAAGATGATCCTCCAGTTAAGCCTTACAAGACAGGAACATGTTCCATGCATATCTTTGAGTCTGCCGCTGGTGGAGACATTGGACTCCCTGAAGATGGAAGCCACGATCAAGGATGGCGCTGGTAATTTGTTGACCAAGAAAACAAACGACCAATTCTCATGGGGCACGAAGATCACGATTTCAAAGTCTGACAGTAAGTTGGATAATGATGTCGAGATAACTTTCTCGAAGTCTACTCCCAACCTGAAGTGAATTGGCTTGGGCGATCCCGGCGACCATACTCCACCACCAAACTTCTCTTATGAAAAACGTTTGATATCCATCAAGATTGGGGATCAGGCGTGGGATACGACTATGACGGATGAGAAAAAGATTCCACACTTCAATGTCGGGGGTGGGGATAGGAACGGAGTACCGCCTGTAATTCATCTAAGTCAAGAAGCTTTTAAATCTGAGTTCTAATATGGTGATTTAGCATCGTGATATGGATACATACTGGAACTGTTAAACAGATTTTGGTAAATGGCATCGGCCTTGGTCGTGGGAGGTCGGGACATGTAAAATAGAGGCTACTTGTACTATACCTTGCAATTTAGAGTTTTGGTTCTTTGAAAAGGTGGCTATAACCATTTATAAAATGCTAAGCTCCATACCCTTTTTATTTTAAAAAAAAGAGATTTGAAATTTTAAAACACTAACATAGTAAGCAGCATCAAGCTGCAGTTTACAAGACCAACCTGTTAGCAATCCAGAAAGCTCACTCAAGCCAAAATATGCAAATCGTCAAACACGCCATACTCTTCTCCACCTCGCTACAAGATGTTGTCATTGCCCTATCAAAAGTTTACTTGGAAATGTAAGTTTTGTATAAGATTCTAAGACAAATATAAATAACTATTTGATAAATTTAATTTCGAGCATTTAGTAAACGTTTATAACGATGCCTAGCGGAGGTTTTTTGCTTAAAGATTGATCCGCGAGTACCCACATTATCTATCGATTCGGCATTTCACCCCTCACCGACAGACATCAATTCCCCACTTTAGGAGTTACCTAAGGAAAAGGAGATTAAATCTGAAGGATCTTTAGAATGCTGTTTTCTACATTTTGTTGTTCATTTCGGAAACTTGCTCCTAAGAACGATGACCGATTCCACTGTCATCTCCAATACGGAGGAGAGTAAAGTAAGTATATTCCGCCGTAAACCTTTCGCTTAATATCACACCTTGCCCCAGTTTTGACCAGCTGGTTTTAGGACGGGAACAACACTGTAATGATGAAGTCACCAGCAACGATTCTTGAAGAGAAAGCACTGTTACGAAAACAGGATTTGAGAATCATACCGCTGTCGGCTGGTATCTACCTTCTTTGCTACCTTGACCGGTCAAACATTGGTAGGTCTGATTATGGCTGTCAGCAACCTCGGCTGATTTTTGGAAGGAAATGCGAAGACTCTCAATGCTGCAACACAAGATGATCTTCTTTCAGACACTGGAATGTCCAATTTTCAATACATGTGGGTAAACTTTGCCATGCTTAATTTCAGAGTAGGAAGCTGATTGAGTCAGAATTGCTTTGATGGTATTTCTCATTGCTTATGCAATTTTCGAAGTTCCTTCGAATTATTTCCTGAAGAAGCTCAGCCCAAGTAAATGGATTGCTTTCCTAATGTTTTCGTGGGGTGCTATCACCATTGGACTTGGTGGGACACAAAACTTCGCTGGTGTAACAGCTGTCAGGTTTCTACTAGGAGTATTTGAAGCAGGTTTGGAGAACCTCACTCATAAGCGAGAAGCGCATGCTAAAGGTTCTAGGACTCTTTCCGGGTTTAGTCTATTATCTCACATTCTGGTAAGTAAACTTAAGAACAGCATTTTCACCTCAATAAAGAAGACGGGCCCCTTTGAAAACTAATCTGGAATTATTATAGGTATCGTACGGACGAGAGAAGTATACGCGTAGCTTTCATCTTAGCATCTGCTACTCTTGCAGGTGCTTTTGGTGGTGCCATTGCATATGGCGTTGGTCATATGAATGGCGTAAGCGGACTTTCAGCTTGGAGATGGCTTTTAATTCTCGAAGGCATTCCTTCGTGCCTTTCTTCTATTGCAGTTTATTTTTTCCTTCCAGATTATCCAGAAACTGCATCGTGGCTCACCGCTGAAGAGAAGGAACATGCCGTAACTCGTCTTGCTATAGAAGGTTCTCACAGTCATAGTGAAAACTTGAACTGGACACAAGCAAAAGACACTTTGACTGAGTGGAGATTGTATGCGCATTATGCAGTAAGTTGATCATCCTAGTCTAAATACTTCACTAACAAGTTGTAGGTATACTTTGGAATATCCGTTCCGTTCTCTAGCTTGTCTCTGTTCACTCCAAGTATCACGGCGGGCCTAGGATATAAAGGTCTTACATCTCAGCTGATGACCGTGCCTCCGTACGCCGTAGCCTACATAGTTACTATTGCTGTGTCATATTCGGCAGATCACTTCAATGCGTAAGTTTCTATTGTAACTGATTTTCTGTACGCGATCTAACGATCTTAGCCGCTCCCTCCACTCCGCCATCTTCGCCACCATTGGAGCCATTGGCTTTCTTGCATCAGCTTTATTACCGGCAACCTCATTTCACGCCCGTTATGGATGTCTTATTGTGGCTGCTTCGGGTGCATTTTCTTGTATTCCCCCTCTTCTGGGATTTCTCTCGTCGAATCTTTTTACCACAGCCTCGGTCGGTCTCGCCATTGCAATGAATATCTCATTTGGAGCACCGGGTCAGATCGCTGGAGTATGGATTTATAAAGCAAATGAAGCTGTTATAGGCTACCCTACTGGTCATTGGACAAATGCAGCACTGTTGTTCTTTGTAACAGCTGGCTGTGTCACTCTAAGGCTCTACTATGCTTGGAGGAATAAGAAAATCATCCAAAACGCAGGAGGAAACTTAGATGGGGTGAGATTATTTAAGTATTAATATATCTACTCAAAGTGGATAGCGAGAACCGAAGTAAAGTTGTAGTTTGTATACATGGGAGCTGGTGAACTTCCTTAGCATAAACACTAATTGTCAAGGACCTAGACTCACGATGAAGGCGGAGGAGAGGTTCCTGTGCGTAAAAACGTGAAATAAGGTTCTTGGTTTGGTAAAGTCTAGGGAAGGAAGCTCTCCGTACGGGAGAGGTCTAAGTATGCTAGCTAATGAGGGTGTGTGCCTCAGGCCACAACACTAATGTACTTGAATTTCGGAGATTGGTTTATTCTAAACCTCGTTCTGTCTAACTATGCACATCCACAAAGGCCTTAAATTATGTCTCAAATAGCTTGATTTACAACTAGGAACTCTGCTTCGACCCTAAATCCATACCAAACTGAACCTACATCGCCTGAACATGATGAAGGCAATCCATCCTCTATCACTAAACAAGATAATCAATGTCTGCAGCAAGTGAACACCTGTGGGATCCTCAATCGCTACAGCTATCCCGACCAGACACCAGCTACCAGCACATTTCACCTTTCTCTAAACATTTGAAACTCTCTCACTCGAACCCCCATACTGAGTATTTTTCTCTGCCTTCTTTGCTACCTTCTGGGCTTTTCTGGCGGCTTTTTCTCGCTCTTTTTCCTCCCTTGTCATTTTATGAAACTTGCTGTCATCTCCAGCAAGAACTTTGCCAGGGTGCAAGACATTTAATGCTAATAGAGCAAGAATCATTGGCAGTGCATCAAGCACATAAATGTATATCTCTTTTCCTCTAAGTTCTTTTGCCATCGCAGTTTCTGCGCCAGAAGTAAACTCGATGAGGCGGAAGATGATACGGATCTAGACGCGTCAGCTGCTGCTTCAGTTTAGCTGGGAAATGGATAGACTCACTGATATTAGACCTAAAGAAATGTAGGTGACGAGAACCAATCTTTTGGCTTGTTTGATTCTCAGCATATCAGCTTCTTCTGCCTTGAGCCTGCGCTGAAAACAAACAACCAGAACTATGAAGACGAGGATAAAAAACTCCTGTAAAGCTACACCTGCAGTGTAGATGTTCAGACCTCTTTGTACAGTGGTGGTGTTTTTACTGACTATCAACACGCCTCCTAGTGCTTGAACAATAAAGGACCTGTCGCAATTAGTACAGTGATTAGGAAAGCTATATCAACACTTACACGATATCCAATAGCACGAAGTAAAGAGCCATTCTCTTCGCTTTAATTCCAACCAACCTTCGATCTTTCAAAAAGAAGTTCACCATACGCCCCAATAACATGTATACAAATGCATTGATCCACAGCGGTGCGAGTAGGAAAAGTACACTGTGAATAATAAAAAGCCCTTGGGATCTTGGACGTCTTATGGAGATAGCACGAACGGCAAAAGATGCGGCCTCCCAGAGACCACACATGATGACGGTCCATGCATATGTATTGCGGTATCTTATGGCTTGGAATATATGCAGGTCTAATGAGATAGCGAAGAGGAAAGCGAGCACGATTGCCGCCGGGAATGAGCCGCAATACTCCCAAAAATTATCCTTATCACCAGGTGCTATATAAATGATTAGTATATGAACCGACAGAATGTTGAGAAGGACTTACGAAGGCAAATAGTCATTTTGAAATGTCGATTCGGCAATTAACAGTGCTTGGTCTGATACTTTAGAAATTAATTCTACTAAGTAAGTTTCTTTGAGATGCGAGGACTGCTCGAGAGCTGGACTTAAATAAACTTCCATATTGATGTATCCTCCAAATATAAGCAAAGTAAGAGAGGCGGTGCATGAAGATTGTTGGTGTTTGTTGGTGTTTGAACTCCAACACGAAGCTTCGCATGCCCATGCTGAGTTGCCTGGGCCTGGTTTGGGTCTTTCCCGCCCGCATCTGTAAATGGTCAGCTCGTGAATGAGTTTCCATATCCACTCAATTGTTCAGCCACAACTTCGCCGCACAATTGTTATGAGCTAATTGCAGAACTGTGAAATCTGGGGGCGATGATTCCCTGTAAAAATTGCCTTAAATCTATTTAATGCTCAGCAACTTCAAAAAGTATAATCCCTACCCACGAGCGTCGCGATAACTGGTAATTTTTTCTTTCATTCTATATTTCAATGCAAGAGCGCTTAGAACCATAATTTTTTCAACAATGTGTACATACAATAATTGTTTTAAATTTTGAGCCAGAATTGGTATAGTATGCAAAGGATTATAGATCTGTGTGTTCCAGTTCATTATGCCAACCCCGATCTAATAAAAGCTTAAAATGACCTTGTTACATCAGAATTGAAAACAATAACTTGGTATTAGTTGAAATACCCTCATGCCTAGAGAAGCTCACGTGGGAATGGGAAAGCTCATTGAATTCTTCCAAATATGCACTTAGAACTCGACACAAAGTCAACACAGACTCTAAGCTTGAAGATCAATAGCTTTTATATCATATGAAGTTGATTTTGGAAACTATGCTCGCTTGTTCACTTAGTCAAGTAGCGCTGCGTTTATTAAATTCGGTACTCAATATCGATCTCCCGGCCCAAGCTTATACAAGCTACTTTAGGGGTTTGAGCTGTACCGCCTCTTCCTTCGAAGGAACCAAGCAGGGATTAGGAAGGAATAATTTCAGGGTCTCGGCGGAATATTATTGTTTCTTGGCACCTATCAAATTCCAACCGTTATTGGCAATGCTTAAAATTAACGTGATCTGGACGATTTTATAGGTCAATTCGCGACATGGATTAAATAAGTCCACTGTTAAGCGACAAATATCGTTACATTCTACAATCATGGCTTGCCCGAATTCGACTGTTAAGATTAGGTAATTACTAGTGCTCTAGCGTACCGTGTTGTTCATCTTAGCTTCACCGTATTTTGTTGGTTTTACGGTTTCAGATCTCTAGGGCTGTGCTCGACGGATCACCAATCATAATAATTTCATTCTCCCGCATTCACGTGTGGGTCTGGGATGTAATATGGTGATGGAAAGAGATGGAGGCTTGTACTGATTTGATGTCGGAGTTCGTTGGCGAGAGTTAGTTGTTGTAGCAATGTCAGCATGGTCGAGGTGGATTCAAAGTATAGGCAATTGAGTTGATCACTCTATAGTTATAGCGCGGTTGGGAGGATAGTCCAGAGAGGATCTTCCTGTGATTTATTTGGAATTTTCGAATGAGCTATTGTATCGCAAAAGATCTGACGTTTTTTGTCATGTCACGTCGCGTGGTATAACTCTCTCTGAGAGCAATGCTAGGCGCTGTGATGTTTGGAGTTTGTGCGAAGGCAAGATAGGTAACGACGGTCACTTTTGGCTCTTGAATGTGAGATGGTTAAAAACGCCCAATACCCCTAATCAAGATGAGTTCGCTCGTTGATATAAATTCATTCCAATCACTTTTCGTGATTCGATTGTAGGCAATCCTGCAAGGCACGTTGATTATGGAGCAGCATATTCACAAGCATGAATCTGGACACTAACAGTTTACATAATCAGCATTGTCCTAAATCCAACTCGTATTACTTTTTAACTGCAGACGGTATGAGCTTTTTAAGCATTCAATCATTGTTACGCAGCTTCTGAATATCCACCAAGACGACAAGATGAGCGAAGAAGGATGTTGAAGCGAGATTTTGACTTGAGAATTAAATTAATCTTGAGATGTATAACTACTTAGACCAATTGCAAAATTGAACATGGCTTCAGCAGATTGTGATTAGCAGGCTGAAAAATTCCAAATCTTGAATCTTTTAGAGATGCGAGTAATAAGCAGATACTTGTCATGTCCAGGGCATTCGTAATATATATCCAGCCTATTTGTAGTCAAATGCTATGAAGAATAGAAATAAATGCCAGCGACCTGTATGAACTTTATGTTATGATTTCTTCTAGCCATATGCGACAGTGATGTTTAGCTCTTCCGAAACTATAATCAACATGTCGAAATAGTGGAGGGTCAAACCTACGCCCTGCACGGCCCTCTTACTTCCATCGTGTATATATAGTTAGAGAGATCCCCATCAGTTAGAACAATCAATCACCATATTATCAACCTACTATTACCTTTAACACAACAAGCAAGTTGTGAAAGCTTCATAGTCTTTTCCCTTTCATAGTTACAGACATAGTTCAAGACAAGTGTCACATGCTTTTACCGCTAAGCGAAGAGAAAGAGCAATAGAAAACCAACTGATAGGCAGCGAACGCTACGCTGCGGCTAAAAGTGGACGAGGATCGATACCTATGCTGCATACTTTCTGCCGGGTCAGCTCTCTTGTAATTCTCTCTAAGCGAAATCCAAATAGAGGCGATAGTTGCGAGGCGGGTGCTAGGTTCTGGAAGTAAAATCATCTTATGCGAGGGAGCGGCTGAAGCGTCTACATCTTGCTTCTAAGCATGTATGTATGGTTTTGCCACGTCAATGGCTCATTAAATAGCGTGAAACGTTACTTGTAGGTGGTATCGTGGGTATTTATTGAGTTTTCTGTCAAAACAAAATGTAGCTAAAATGCAAGCTTGATCTCCTACTAAAAGCTGAATTATAACTAAGAGAGAGATTTGCAGTGCAAGTCCAATGCTTCGCCTTGTTTGAACTCAGATTAGTTGATTGATGTATTGACCTATCATATTCTGTAATTGCTTTTCCAGGTGCGGCTTTTCACGTGGTTACATTAACCCTTTTGAAGTCGGGGTACTTATTAGGCAGCGTCGAGCCCAAGAAATGCCAATGCTATTTAGATGCGCCCGAGCACGCAGCTTACCGCTGAGTATCTGCACGTCAGCGGTTCAGCCATTCCTTACTGGTTATGCCTCCGCCGTGCGCTTTAAATAAATACCGGTTCTCGATTACCATAAAGGGGAAACGTTACTATCAAATAGACAAGGGTTACAGAATATTAGCACTTGGCACATATAGGTACCTGTGTCTCCTTAGAAGTTCCATTGACGAAAGACTACATATATTGAAATTTTGTTGTGGCAAAGACCAAAATCACCACAAATCAAGTAACAATGGAAACATATGCCTTTCTCCATATATAGATTTTGTTAAATTAGATCAGGAAGAGGCATGCTTTGTTCTTCCTTTGATAACGAGAGAAACACGTAAGGCAGAAGAGTTAAGCTTTGTGAGCACGACCGAGTCTGCCCTGGGATTACATTGGCACTGATTTTAATGTCACATTTTGTAACATCCTGGGTCATAATATGATAAGGCAGATGGTTTCCAGATAAAATCAAATAGCAAATGCAGTAGTGGCACTCACTTGCCCCGATAACATTCCACTCTCTGAATCCGCCTTACTTGAAGTCTTTTCTAACAATATAAACTTTTTACAAGCAAATCTTATAAATTTAACCTCGATCTCAGCTATATACGAACGCTTATTGTGTTAGTTCCCAGGTTTTAGATCCATAAAAGAATGCGCTCAAAAACGTATTCGGTTACACCTACGTGATGCTTCTGCAGGCTCCATACTCAGTTATTCGTTTCAGATTACTGCTGGTGGGTTCGTTTGCAGGTCTAAGCGTGATAGCTATAGTACACTCAGATTTAATATGTTCAAATGCTTGACTGAGTCTGCAGCTTCCATGTGTTCTTGCCTGTTATCATACCCTTGCTCAAGCCACCAATTCTTTCCCCAAGAAACCTCTTATTCTACTCAACTGCTTACAGCTTTTATATCAAGCTTACGTCAGAATCAGCAATGGCTGCGGCGGTGCTCATAGTTCATCTTGGTTTGAGAGCTGAAGAACATCTTCCTTTATGTCAGCGTAAATTTTGAAGCTTAAATCCTTCCGATATCAGAATGACGTGCATGATTGGGGCCTTACAGTAGTCTAGTTAATGTAAATTTACCCGAGCCTCAAGTAATATATATTAAGCTTTTACGATCTGTTTGCCTTGAGTCGTTGAGTTCGTTTTCCAATTCACGTTGACTAAGAAGCTGTATTTGTCCGAGTCTTGACATATCAGCCCTTTTTCCACTCCGAGTGCCGACAGACACAGGGAAGTCTCGGATATATTAAAGATGCAGCTATAAGCCTTTGCTATGGAAAAAAATTGTCATTCTTTTGTTTCTTCTACACGCGTTAATGCCTCATAGATTTCCTGGCTACTAGATATAATTCGCCAACAACAAAGCCTAGTTTAATTTATTAATTCACTCGCGTCTGCCTTCGCAATACTCCTAGTTCAAAGGCATCAACAACCAAAGATTTTTCACCTAGGCAGATTGCTGTCGTCTTCACAATGTCAGACAACCTCAAAATCATTCAGAACGACTCTGGTCTCCAAACCAGTGATTCTTCTACCCACTCTGAAACACTAGAGATGGATATCTCAGAACATTCTTCAGCGACTACAATTTCAGGAAAAGTTAGCTCAGAGTGTGATATAAAAGATCTAGCTATAGTTTCCTTGGCTCCAAAGCAAGTTGATCTACCACAACAAATTGGAAACGAGTTGATTCGAAAGCTGCGTCGTAAGTTTTAATTATTCTAACCACATTACCACACAGAAAAAAAAAGCTTACGAAGGTACAGACAAGTACGCATCATCGTACCGAAAGATATTTGGAGTGATATTCGCTGCCAACATTTCGGTCCTCGTAGCCTTCCTAATACAGGCTCGAGGTACTCCCAAGTCCCGGACTGTTGGTAATGCCGCCTCGGCCAACTTGATGGTCTCGATTCTTTTTCGGCAGGAAGAGTTTGTCAATACCTGCTACGAGATCTTCACATGTGTACCACATTCCTGGCCCCTCAGTGTTCGCAAACGATTGGCCAAAGTGTTTCACTACGGCGGCTGTCACAGCGGTGCTGGTACCGCAGCAGTTGTTTGGTATATCCTCTATACGGTTTTGGCAACTAAAGAATATCTTGCAGACAGACACCGAGATATCCTGGTCAACATGGTCACTAGCTGGATTTTGGTATGGATGTTTGTCATGATCTTGGTATCAGCTCACCCAGATATACGCCGAAAATTTCACGACCGATTCGAAACATTTCACAGATTCTCAGGCTGGGCTGCACTGCTCACCTTCTGGACGCATAACGTATTCTCTGCTCGGGTCACAGCGCGGCAACTACACACTAGTGTTTCCTCCGTTCTCGTGAAGTCTCCCAATTTCTGGTTTATCTGCATCACCACATGCTGCACACTAGCATCTTGGTCTCGACTTCGACGTCGCTCTGTATATCCTGAGAAGCTAAGCGATCACGCCACCCGCCTACATTTCAGCTACAGAACAATGAAACCATTCTACGGACTTAAGCTTAGCGACAAACCTATGACTGAATGGCATGCTTTTGCCACTATACCTGATGTAGATCCGGAATCCGGCGCTATTACTGGATTTAGCGTTGTAGTCAGTAACGCGGGTGACTGGACTAAGAAACAGATTATGAACCCGACTGAGAGAAAGCTGTGGGTTCGTGGAGCACCATTGCACGGACTTCTCTACACATCCAGGCTGTTCAAGAAGATTGTAATTGTTGCGACTGGCTCTGGAATTGGCCCCTGTCTCTCACTCATGTTCGCGAAGGCGACTCCTCTTCGTATCCTCTGGAGTACTAGAGATCCCGAAAAGACATACGGCCCTGGTGTCGTGGCTGAGGTCTTGAGAGCCGATCCCAACGCGGTCATCTGGAATACGAGCGAGAAAGGATATCCAGACATTGTTCAAGAAACTTATCAGCTAGTCCATGAGGGTGAAGCTGAGGCTGTCTTTGTCATTTCTAATCCAAAGGTAACGGAGAAGGTGGTGTTTGGAATGCAGACTCGTGGTATTCCTGCCTATGGGGCAATATTCGATTCTTGAGGCGGGAGGCTGGTTATGAACACTTCTCAGATGTTATGATAAATGCGTTGGTCCTTTTTCTTTCATGTCCTTAGACTAGGTTTGGAGTTTGCTATCATGGTAGAAGGGACAGTTATACTTGCTTTTCAGAAGAGCGTACTTCGAATTGGAGATTTGTATGGTATAGCTTAGATAAAGAGAATTCGTTCAATTACGAGATTCAGAAGATGTGTAAAACTAAAGTGCCCACATATTGTGTATAGCAAAGATAAAATATTGGATCAAGATTGATTGAAATCGAGTTCAGCCAAGAAGCCGTTGTAAGACAGAAACTTTTCATGTTACAAACTTGATGCAATAATCACACATCGGTGGTATTACGTCATACGTCACAGTATGGATTCGAATATCGCCGAAGCTCAGGGGAAAATATAGTGGCTGGCTGTGAAACCTTATGTACTCAGCCGCTCGGAGTGATGTAGTGGAACATAAATCATGCTTTGTGGCACGAGAAATCTATTTTTCAATCTTCTAAATGCCAATCACAAGTCTTGTTATCCCAAATCTATCCTGCAGTAATCATTGATCCATGCCATCCAATTCCACCAATCTTGTAACCACTTGCACCACTTCTTCTCCACCTAATTCTGCACCCGGGTCATCAATTTTCCGTTGCAGAACCTCATCCAACATTCCTCTTAATCTACTTATCAAAACTCCAATCCTTGCCCATCCCCTCAGCCGCAACCATCCATCCACGACCAAACCCCTGCCCAGTGTATCCAGTTCCAACTTACCGCCAAACAATAACATCGTGTAAGCGTTAAAAGGCGTCAAGTCCCGAATGAAAACTTTCGACGTTGCCATTTTATTAAAATAAGACATGTAAACACTGTTTCCAGGAAATGTTTGGGCGTCAAAGACAGTGGAAGAGGGATGTACAAAGACACGTCCGTTTTCTTGGTTGAAATATTTGATAGTTCGAGCTTCGGGGTCGAGTTCTACAGCCCCGGAAGAGGAGGCTGCGAACTTCTTGTCGGGGAGATCTATACGTGCCAGTTGGGGATTGAAAGCTGAGGCAATCAAGGAGCGGATAAGGGGAGTGTTTGTGGTGTTGCGATTTAGGGCTGGAGAATGCGAATTTGGGATGAAAGATAATTCGCGGAGAGAGGAGAGATACTGGATCCTATTGGAAGAGATATCGTTTAGGGTCTGGTAATTGAGGTAGTTTTCAGAACACCAGTTTCGAATTTCTCCCTGACGTACTCTGGAATAGTGTAAGTAAAGTAAACAGTGACAAAGCTTAATATACATACCGGTTCTGGAACATCTCATCCCATTGTTCAAAAGCTTTTAGATCACCAATTAGATCACCTTGATTTCCTGAGAACTTTGCTCTGGCTGACTTGGCCTCATCTCTCTTTTCCTGCGGGCTCACAAACGGACTTTTGACAGTGAGTATTGCAGCAATTGAAACGCAAGGGTCTAAACAACCAAACATGGCACCATACACCATCAACTTTCCGCACCGAAGATCTGCAGGTATCATGCTTAAGTGTCGACCAAGAGCAGTGAGATCATCACTATCAAGGCATCCCATTCGAGCTAGCAGATCCATGGCGCCATCAACCGCCATACTTTCAGGTGGAGTAAGTGCACTCCCTAAAAAGCCGCCAACGTTTTTGATGCCCATAGCACGAACTGACAGGCACAATTGCTCTAGAGGTACACGCCTTATCTCTGGCTCGGGTCGTTCTGCCATCTTGTTCGTTTCCGCATTACGAGTATAGAGCTTGTAGCATTTGCCCGCTTGCACACGACCAGCTCTACCTCGGCGTTGCTTACATGCTGCTCTCGATGCCCATACCTCTTCAAGCTTTCTCATATTGTTCTGAGGATCATATGACGTTTCTTTAACTCTTCCAGAATCTATCACTGCGACGATATCATCAATGGTGATAGATGTCTCAGCTACGTTGGTTGCAACGACGACCTTCCGTTTCCCACGTGGTGCGTGGGGAAACACTCTTCGCTGCTCGGCTGACTGCAGTGATGCATGAAGTGGGAGGACGTGAAGATTGGGTATCGACTGCAGAGATCCTAAAGCTCGACTAATTTCACCAACACCAGGCAAAAAGATAAGAATTCCACCTTCTTGACCTAAATGTGTAAGTTCGGCATCGATCTCTCTGACCGTTTCATTAATGAGATCGTAGTTAATTCGCATTCCAATGCTTTGAATGGCTGCTTTGACATCAGCATCCATTCCAGTCGTATCATCATCGTCGTCATTGGGCCTTCCGCCGCGACCAGCATTGAACCCTGTCATACGAATAACATCATCGAGATAGTAATCCTCAACTGGATATGTTCTGCCGCTAATCTCCACTCTTCCAACTTTGCCACCACTCTTGAAATAATCCTCAAAGACTCCAGCATCAAGTGTTGCGCTCATCAGAATCAATCTGAGATCTTTTCGTTGCTTGAGAACATCTCGTAACAACACAAGCAAGAAATCTGTGTCAAGACTACGCTCGTGAACTTCATCAATAATAACATGACTGACATCTGCCAGAGACGCAACAACATCCTCACTACTGCCTCCAGAGGTCTGCAAACGTCGAAGCAACACACCCGTCGTGACAAAAGTAATTTTCGTGTTCGGGGAACTTTTTGATTCCCCACGGATGATATAACCAACTTCTTGACCCACTGGAGAACACCGCTCTTCACTCACCCGATCAGCGAGACCAAGGGCAGATATACGTCGAGGTTGAGTGCAACTATGATAATCAGTATTCATATGGCACTTAAGAAAACAATACTTACATAATCTTGGTACTATCGCCCAAGCTTCTTTGGTACAAGTCGTCGAGAATAAATTGGGCTGACTGAGTGGATTTACCAGAACCGGTTTCTCCAGATATAATTGTAACTTGATGGGAGTTCACCATGTCGATTATTATTTCCTTCATATCCCAGGCAGGTAGGGTTTTGCGTGCTTGTATCTTCGTTTGTAGCTTAGGATCAACTTGACGTCTGGTCCATGCATCTTTACTCTGAGAATTGAGTGTCCAATTGATTGGTCTGGGATGTCGCGAAACAACCTTTCTTTTTCGTCGCACTGGTTGAATTTCACTCACTGTAGAAGCAGCTGCCGAGATCTCTCGTAGCTTGCCAGGCCTTTCAATAATTCCGTAAAAATTCTGCTCCATCCAATCAATCAAGAAGAACAGCATTTGTTCGCCAATTAAATTGTCCGCCGCATGATTCAGTGCTTGCTTGACCATACTCAAACGTATGTATGATGGAAGTGCCGCGTGTATTGAGATTATTGGAACCTTTTGAGGATATTCCGAAGATCGTCTGAATTGGATTATGGGAAACTCAACGGGAGCGTTCCGTCCGCGATTTGCAGCTTTGATTACGACCCTGCAAATATCTTTCGATGGTCTTGAGTACCTGTCACCAAATACTGCGTGCACACTAGTAAGTTCTTCTTCCCAGATACTTGCTGATGACTCTTTCGAGTCTTCGGTGTCCCACGAATCTTCTGCTTCAGGAACTGGTGCATCCTGTCCACTAGAAAGCAGAATGTGTTGTAAAGCTGAAGCGGCAGTTCCCTCATCGTTACTGATATCAAACACCTGTTTTGCGAGGTCTTGTGAGTAACCAGCTTCTGCCAGTCTTTTGATAGCGCCCTCTCGCTTCAAATTACTACTTGCCATGCTAATGCCTGCGACATAACCTTCTGGAAGTGCCCATCTAGGTAAATCGTCTTCCGGAACATGAATAAGCAACCATTCCAAGGTTTCTTCTCGATCTTTGCATTCCTCGACTGCCTCTTCTATATGACTCTCGCGAAATTCTAAGTTTTTGAATTCATTGATTATAGAATGTTTTTGAAAACCAGACATTTTCACATCGTGCAAATTCCATACAGCATGTTTCCGTATCAAGTCTTCAATAGCTGCCCGTGTTCGCTTTCCCATTTCAATTTTCGGTACTCGTGCCCAACCCCTTTGAAGATTGTGCACCCCAGGGCCTGATCCGGCACTTATATTGTTTCGTAAGGAAAGCCCTACCCCGCCCGGAGCTGGATTACTAGCAGCAGCCTCTCGCGCTTGGTCTCGTTGCTTCCTCCGCTTCTCTGCCAAAGCTTTGGCTTCCTCTCTTTCTTTGAGTGCAGAGAATGGATCTGACTCATACATCCACGACCTGCCCTCCTTGACATCTTCCTTCTTTAATTCTGCAAAATCGCCCTTCCATAATCCTCTATAGTCTGGTGGTAGTGTCATATGTATATTCTGCATACTGTTTACTCTAAATATGGCATAAGTTGCAGCAAAGTGGCGTGCTTCAAACGCGGTCGGCTTCATGGCCAGATGTTTGTGGGTAGGGGGAAGTTTGAAGGGTGGCAGTGTAATAAGTTCTTGGGTTTTAGGATTCTTCCATTTGAGGATTACCATAGACGAGTATCCTTCTGGGGTTTTGCTCTACCAAAACCAAGCAGTTAGCATAAGACTTTTTATTAACATGAGTCTCCTACCATTGTGTATTCTGGCTTATCCCATTTCTGTTTCTGACAATGCTCGGATAGCAAATTCACTGGCAGTTTCCCCGTCCATGATGCACCGCCTATTATCTTCTTCACATCTGGTCTTTTGGGTGCTTCACCAAGGATATCTGCACCGGATGTCCCAGCTTCGGATGAGGCAGCAGGCCTCTTAGGCTTAGGGTCTTTGTCAGAATTCGAGAAGACAATGAAGCTGTCATCTCCTGTGGTTGTTGCTGGGGACGGCTTTTTTGCCCCTCCCCCACCACCAGGCTTCCCTCCTTTGGCCTGGCCCTTTTTGACCATTGTCACAGAAGTTTGCTGGTATTGAGATTTGATCCATGTAATTTCAACCGAGAGAGTACAATGGAAATGAATGTAGAGAAGAGGTGTTGAATACTACACAGCATTTCTTGACGAGGCTGATACTCTCAGTGCTCCCAGTCAAAAAATCCAAGCTAGCCGACATTCCAGTGCTCCACTATTCAACCCCCTAAATAAGCCCACTAATGTTTACTCGTTAGTACTGGCAATAATATCACGATCATTTCCTCAACCCAAAATCGCCTCAAAGCTCTTATTCATACTGTTCCACCGCAACCCCAAGGTGCTGACGGAAAATTCGCGGAAATCATTCACTGGATCAGAGTTAGCCATGGATCAAGAAGCGACTGTTAATCAGGACAGTGTAGTGGAACGAGACGGCCAAGCCTCAGCCTCGCAATCAGCCTTGTCTCCACCGCCCAGTGCATGTAGGTATAGTATATTTCCTTGTTATTGACCAGAAGATTCTTGCTTGCGAGCTCTCGTTGTATTGAAGTGATGGATAAATCCGAATGCTGTTGTACTGGTCAATGTCACATTGCTATCTAGAAGAATGCTCGTCTGTTATTTCAAATGATTCAAAACAATTAAAGACAATTGAAACTCAGAACAGCTAGGCATACCCTGAGTACTGCAATTCTAACCATGTTGCCTTTACGTAGTCAATTCAATGATGTCAGCTTCAAAGCGAAAGATACCGGTAGAATCACCTGAAGCCCGGAAGAAACCACACATGAAAGTCGGACCATGGGGACTTGGCCCTAGTATCCAGATTCCAGAGCGGGTGGAACTGGTCTTTTATTACGAGTATGTAGAATTCTTGAAATGCCACGATTTCCCCAAGTGGCAAGTTCGAGGGTGTCAAACTTCTTGAATCATGAAATAACTTGGATTTAGCGAACAATTTACATTCCTCCGAGATAAATATCCCAAGGCGAGCGTCCACTTCCTTCTTCTCCCACGAGATGCCAAAATCAGCACCATGCATCCCTTAGAAGCCCTCGAGGATCCTCTCTTCCTCGCTGAAGTTCGAGTTGGAGCATCGAAAATAAAGACGATTGCTGCAAAGGAACTTCAGAAGAAATTTGGAAAGTTTTCACGTCAAGAGGAAAAGCGGCAGGCTGTACTTAACGGAATGGTAGAGCTAGATGACAATGAAGACCTTCCTACTGGCCGTGACTGGGAGAAGGAAATCCGTATTGGCATCCACACCCATCCTTCTATGAGCAATCTTCATATCCATGTTATCTCTAAAGACATGTTCTCGGATTCGCTGAAGCAGTAAGCACCCACTTCTATGTTTAGCTCAAACCTTTTCTCACAGATCGGGATTGTTGGAAAATCGTACAACGTCAAACATCTTGAACGATGGGTTTAGAGACAAACTAATTCTTGATCAGTCGTAAGCACTATAATTCTTTCAACACTAGATTCTTCGTGGAACTTGACGAGTTCCCTCTGGGTAAAGGTGGTAATCTGAAACGAATAAAAGAGATTCAGCACTGGCCAGAGAGTAGCCTGGTTTGTTGGAAATGCCACAAAGACTTCAAGAACAAGTTTGCGCAGCTGAAAAAACACCTCGAAGAGGAATTTGAGATATGGAAGACGGAGTGAACAAAATTACGGTCGAAGCAGAAGGAATTGTGATAATGTACAGCAGATGAGATCCTTCAAAATCACCCATCGTATCCTAATAATTGGGTGCAATTACTCAGAGCATAATATGCTTGGGAGTTCAAGTAACCCGAGACAGTCAATTTGCTTCCTATTTGGAGCTGTTAATAGCATTATGCTTTAGGCCAAAGCAATATAATTCAATGAACCAAATTAAAACTCGGATGAATTTGGGAATTGACTTAATAAAATAGTATTCCCATGCATAACAAGATCTCGCTCAGTCGATCAGATATTTGATCTATCGCATGAGTTAATGTATTAAAGTAAATTTTACGACACTGGTTGATTGCTGATCCAAAAAAAAATCAGCAAGACCTCAGTCGTGCTAGTATCGCAGGTGTGTCAATACTGCCTTCAATCCAACATCCCATGAGTGGAAGAGATGCTCACATCACAAAGTTCAGACCTTTCAAACCTTTCATAGGTAATCTGGAATTTACACCGCAATCTAGAAGCGCTGATATGTTGCTGCTGGTTCTGCAAGTCTTTGTCATTTGTAACAATACAGAAGAACAATATCAAGGGGCTCGCTTAACGCCCCGTTCTTTCGAGGTCCGTGCCCACAACAAGTTAGCACCTGATGAGTGAACGGGCTTCGCATACGGGTCTAGATGAGATATTTTTTCTTATGGTGTTTGACTAGGTTCTTTGAATATGAAGGGCCAAGTCATCATCGCTTATAAATAATAATATCAGTGGCAAACCGCAACATTCTTGCGCTACCCGAATCAAAAGACCAGTGTCCACATTCCCTTTCATTTTCCTATCTACACTCATTTACTCCCTAAAGAAGCTCCTGAACAATAAATTTCTTAACTATAAGAGAATCGCTCCTCGCCGGCATTTTTTTCTCTTCTCGCTCGCCCAAGAAAACACTATTAATAGTACACACGCGGAGAAAAAGAACTTACGTTCATAACAAATACCCAAACACAAACCCACAAACCTTTACATTCAGAATGGCTCCAAACAAGGGAGTTCTTACTGGTGGTTGTTCCGTCCAGCGCGGTGTCCTCACCGGCGGCTGCATCGTTCAAAGAGGCGTTCTCACAGGAGGATGCTCGGTTCAGCGATTGTAGATCTTGGGTCTGCTATTCAGTTTGCAATATTTGATATCCCTCGACACTTGATCAATTCGGTAAAAAACGATTACATATTCTACTTTCATTCGATTCTATTACTATCTGTTGATGGTTCAACGGCACAGAAAGAATCACGACAAAGAGTGGGTTTTATTTTATGGCACAAGCAACTATCTGATACTCATCAGGATTAGCTTCCTGATCTCGGTTCTACCTGGAAAAAATGGCTGGGATATGAGAGGAGGCTTTGCTACGGATGGCTTTGGTGCTTCTTGTTATTATTTGGTCACTTGGTACTTTTTAGGACATAGGGCTGCTCCTATTGGCAGTTACTTTTTGAAAATTATATCTTACAGCAAGATACCGAATAACTTTTTGATTCTTGAGCTTTAGTCTCTGTCTGCCAAATGTCGTGAATATGTGGTGACCTGTGATGAAGGTTGCTCGCAAACATGAGCCATGAATACGATGATTGTTGCAAAAGCTGTGTTCTGTTGACGGACGCGCGACAGAAAATCTGAAGAAGCATCTCTTTAAAAACTCTCTAAGTCTATTCACCTATCGTCATAAACCTAATGAGCGGAGAGAAACAATGAATACCTTAATTCTAACCATTTCTAAATCTGTTGGCACGTCTGAATATCCTATATATTTGTACCAGCTACATTCTGTGGCTACTGCTGGACGTTATGAATCCTTCTAACTATCAACTCACTTTCGCTTCACTGGCTTCACACTCGCGTTCTGAAGTTCGCTTTTATATCTTAACAGAGGTCCCTTATCACAGCTCCACCATTGTGCTCTTATCCATCCTATTACTAATGAAAGAGTACTTGCTATACTATGAAATTATTGTTAGCATTTGGATGCTATGCTACGTGAATTCAAATAAGCTTGCGCGCTGGTTGTGAAATATGTTATCTTTTTTCTTATGTTATCCCCCGCAGGGATAGCACTAAGTCTCCCGTCTCTTGTATTCTTAAGGCGCTTGTCATCTGAGGCACAAACTTAGCAAAGTCTAGTCACAATACATATATTCATATTCTAAAGAAACTGTTGGAGATTTGATAATCAAGTCTCGCCATCAGATATATGAGACTGTTGTGGCCTCAGGTATTCGCATCCCCAGTAGTTAGCTATACCTAAACATCTCTCCCTAAGGAGAGCTTCCTTTCTTAGACTTATCAGAACACAAGAACCTTATCATACGTTTACGCAGAGGGACTTCGAGGTACCTCTCTTTTTTAACTATCGTGAGTAGAGGTCCTTGACTGGAATCATTAGTTCATAGCTAAGACATTAGCTTGTCAATTACAGCTTATATATATTACTACTGGATCATATTGTTCGATCACTAAACTTTCACATGATATTATAGTAGTGCAGGGTTTTACGTTGTAGTTAGGCTAGATAAGCCGAGTTGTAAACCTGCCTCATGTGGTAAAACGTATTGATATCCCCTATTGATAATTTAATCTGTCCTTAAGTAGCTAGAAAACATATAAATTTTGTACGTGAAGTCAACCAGCTTAGCTTAATTCATATTTAACAGAGCTGATTAACTCTACTGAATTCATCGTTAGACCTTTATATTTCAACGATGTCGTAATCTGGCTGAAATCCCGCGACCTTTATTACAGTAGTATAGTCTTAATCACAGAACTTGAGCTGAAATCATACACATAAGAGCGCAAGCATACAGCTTATTCATACACATGGATACTGCGGTGAATATCTCATCCAAAATATATCTAATTTTGCTTATGTTACTACTCTAGGAGTTAGAACTTAAGTTCCGAACCTTGAACACTAGTTTCAGGTTTCCTGGAGCAGCAGTAAAATCATCTTTCATGCCAGTCCACAATTTCATCCCGCTCTCACCCGGGGCAAACTCGATATCATACTTCAGTACCAGCTGCTTTATAAGGTAGGTCATCGTCTTCATTGCTAGCCCTTTTCCTATACATCCGAAACGTCCTTGAGAAAAGGCGGCGAATCCACGTTTGTCCCTAATCATTTCAGGTCTTGTTGTCCATCGTTCCGGGATAAATTCGTGAGCTTTTTCAAAGGCGCTTTCCACTATTCTATGTTTAATTGCGACCAGAATAAATCATAAAACTGATGGACGTCTGCTTACATCTTGCGATCGAATATCGTGGAGCAAATATTACCGTCCCTGGAGGAATAAACCTGCCTTCAATCGTTATTCCTCCCTCTGGAGAAAGTCTCCCTGCTGCAGTGGGGACGGGTGGAAATAGCCGGAGAGTTTCATTGATTACACTCTTAAGAATCTGTAGCTTCTGTAAGGCTGAGATATCTAAAGCGGTCGGGATCGATTGGATCTCATTCCGAATTTGTTCTTGGTAAGCTGGATATTGTGCAAGATGGTAGAATATGTACACGAGCGATATTGCTGTGGTATCGCTAATGTTGTGAAAATTAGAATCCCTAGAACTTTTGATTATTTCATTTTTGGGGGCGAAGATACCTTCCAGCAACGATTATTCCCAGTGCATCTCCTTCTAGATAATCACGATCTGCTTCCAGGCTATCATTCTCTTTCGACGCTGCAATTAAAAATGAGGAAATCTTGACAAGTAATTAATTACTTATCATATATTCTCTGTAATGGTTCTTACATCTGGAACTGTAACTTCTGTCTTTTTTCAAAGTGAGCAACTCTCTAATGATGGCTAGTTGAGTTTCATCTTACCAAGATCCTTTCTCTCATTCTTTCCCTACAATAGTCTTTCCATCGCTCCCATCTCGTGGCCATCCATGGAAGGCCAAAACCAAAACGACAAAGCCAAGGAACAGGACTGAATGGCCCTTGGAGTGACATGAATTCTCTCATCATTATTATCGAGTGGTGCCATCGTTTATCAATCAACATGTTAAAAGATTTGTTGAACGCAAGATCACCCATCACGTCAAAACTGAAGAAACAAAACCAATCGTTCACGTTGATGGGTTGCCCTGTCGTGAGGGCCAAGTGCATCTCTAGTTGCTCGCAATATTTTTTGATTCGGGGTTCGTAAAGAGTTAAGGCTATGTGGAAAAAGTGTAAGACGAGTAACCACGATTAGAATAAGTAGAGGGTCGTACCTTTGACACTGAATGCTTTATCCCATATTTTCCTTCGCTGATCGTGTTCTTCCTTTTTTCGTATATTGATCAAACTCTTCATGGGAAGTATGTTATCATACCAATCGGGTTTTTCGCAAGCACTCCCTGGAGCATTGACAACAAATAAGGCTTCAGCCGTAAAAGCAGTGATTTCCGCGGGACCTGTGTAAATTCTTAGTGACTTCTGCAGGGAATTAATCGGATTTTCACTACAATCATGCACTAACCTGTGCGCACAAATGCACCATACTTCTGATGCAAGTCCTCTAGGAGTAAATGGTTTGTTGAATATCTTGCCTTCCAAGAATGCCATAACTTCGAGAGTTTGGCTCCATATGGACCAGGAAACGACCGCAACTGATGAAAACATGTACGATAAATTACGATGCTACCAAACAACGCTATTGTGTATGATCCGAGAACGGTTGAAGCATTTTTTGCTGCAGTTGAATATGAACAGTGACAGAAAAGCAGTTCGAGGATATAAATCATAATGAAAACCCCAAGGTACAATCGGCCGAGGATCGGTGCTTTCATATGGTGTTCACCATGGATGAAATATGTCAAATGTGATACTAAACCAGTTACGGCCGCTACGATCGCTAGGAGTTTGACGTCAAGCAGAAGCATTTTGTTGTTGGTGGTGATTGTATGCCTTAATGTTATGAACACCTGTACCAGGAAATTATTAAAGAGAAGTTTCCACTGGATATATTAAGATAGAAATTTTAGAGACACGTCTCCACCAGAATGGAATCGATATGCATTCTCGCTCACGGTGTGCCTGTATAAACTGTGGGGTTACTGGAAACGCCAAAAAGTCGTGGGTGATCGCCGCGAGTCTTTAGACTGCATCTCTGTCACCGATTTTTCCCAGCATGGATACTATCTCCCCCGGCACTGATTCCATGTGTCCGCTGTGAAAATCAAGTGAGAACAAGCGAGGTAGTCTACGGTTCTAGGGAAGAGTATGATATTGGCTAAGTCTATGTTTTGGGGTAGTATCTGCTCAATATTGTAACTGACATTGAATCCCTTTTCTAAAGCTACCAAATCCTTGATGGTTGAACCCAATACCATTTCCGCCCTAAAATAATACAGGTCAAGTTATTGAGATCTAATCTTCAGGAAAGCGTTATAGTTTATGCAATGCATGTGCAATCAAGGGTGCTATGGGTACTTCCCAGCAAATGTTACTAATTCATCAGCAAGACATCTGTAGTCTTGGTCGGTTACATTTCCAACAAAGATATGCAGAGTACGCCATCGTCCTTCAGAGAGCTAAGAGAAAGAAGGAAGGTAAGATGGAAGAATTCTATTTCACAACATAATATAGTATCGCGCAGGTTGGCTTCAAAGTACAATGCAGGGATACTATTGGCGATCTCATATGTAACCTCTGCAGGCTTCGCTACGACACGACGCTGTCTTTTTTCTCCAAATCCCTTGTGCTTATACAAACGAAGGCGTTCTTGAGCTGAGACTGACGACGATCGCTTACCCCTGCTTATCCAACGTCCCACTAGGCCAAACTTTTGCCAACACGAATTCATTTACCCAAAACACCCTTGAGGTGAATACTCCCACCTAAATACCAACATAACCAACACCCGGAACGACTTTGTCCAATCCTATCGAATTCTTGTTGCGTTCTTCAATTCATTGGTCAAAAGCAGCTAGCCGCTGACGCAAAGTAATGTAGATACACAAACACATTGCCAAATTTAGCTCCACATGAGCGATGTTGAATCTGTACGCCCAAAATGGGAAGCGAAGCACACAGAAGAAGGATGCAATGCAAATACATTCCAATATGCACCCAATTTACCGAAAGCTGGGAAATGTGGGTTGACGAATTCATAGCTTGCATTTTTCAGGATGGATCGTCCCCGATTCGCGGATAAGAAAACGTTTGAAGGACACCCACCAAGGAAGAATGCTTTCGCTTCTGGGATTCTTGGCGAGAAGCTGGCTACATATTTGCTAGAGATTGTCAGAGATTACTGAACAGCGAATCGCATTCGCTGAAACATCCCACGGCTCTCTTCCATCCATCTGCACTCAATCACCTGAATGCCCTATTCGTCATTTTCCAACTGCTAGCTTTGAGTCACACGCTAACATAATTATAGTATTTACTTCCTTGTATGTGAGAGAATATACCTTGACTATCCAGTATCAGCTCAGACTTTCGGTATTTACTTACGACAAAGGATGAAGCACCGGGATCTCATTCGCAACAAGAAGTAAAATAGTCTAGCTACGTTTAGTATGAGATTAAGCCCCCCTACGTCTCTAGGATACTTGCATGCAAGCAAGAGGTTCTCTCATTTCATCCTTTTCTACCAATTACTTCCCCGAGAATCCTTGTTTCCTCACTAGCATGATGTAAATCATCGCATCGGGTTCCTTCCCAGATTATCTGCCTTGTTTTCGGAAAAGAAATGGCTAAATGGAAGAACATATTGTTGTAGATGCATGGCCTCGCAAAAGGTTTAGAAACCGTTGCATCATTCTCTTCATTACGTAGTTAGTGTTGGTATAGCAGTCTAGATTGGCGATGGGCCCAACGGCATGAATCAAAAAATCTGCACAATAATATTCTGCCTATCCTGCGCTATACTCGCCCTACCAATTGCCAAGAAAGAACAGAAGCCCACTTATACAGTTATCTGGAAAGAAAAGTTAAATACAAATTACAAGAAGAGAGAGTGATCTGTATTGAAAAAACAGGTACCACGAGGCAAAACTGGAATTAAGACAACAACGCCATGTCTTCAAATCCCAAGAGAGTGAGAAGCTTCTCGTTAGGAAATATTGAAAACGTGAGTCATTCTGCGGGAATCGTTTACTATGCTGTCAAGCGAGCTTTATCACACCATCCAAATTGACTCTTAAGAACTAGAAAATCTTGTTATGTCTCCAGAGTACACTAGCAACCTTCTGGGATCTTACAGAAAGTGACTTCTGGACATTCGTGATACCAGACACACTTTTTGGCATCTTTGCAGCGCTGGCAGGTCCCGTACTCACTACTACTTCTTCCGCTTCGGCCTTCAGCATTCTTCAACGCTCTCCCTTAGTTCTGGTTTACACCTGGTCGAATCTGGTGGTGTTTGACTTGGCCAACCAACGAGATTCGTTAGCTGAAGATGCAATCAACAAACCCCATCGTCCTCTCCCATCGGGACAGTTGACGTCGATACAAATGCGACGGCTGCTCCTCATCGCTATCCCGAGTGTTTTACTAGTCTCATATGCGCTCGAAGTCTGGCAAGAAACCGCATTGCTAGTTGCCTTAACGTGGATGTACAACGACTTGGCTGGTGGAGATGAGAATTTTATCACCCGGAACCTCATAATTGCCTTTGCATTCGGTTTATATAACTATGGTGCATTACGTATTGCATGTGGTAGGGGTTCAACACCAACTGTGGAAGGATATCGTTGGACGGCACTGATAAGTGTTGTTATATTCTCAACTATGCAAGTCCAAGACTTGAAAGACCAGTCAGGAGATCGGATTCGAGGCAGACTGACAATACCACTGGCTCTAGGAGATTTGATTGCAAGATGGACAATCGTGGTACCTGTCATTCTGTGGTCAATAGTTTGTCCGTTCTTTCTGGGCGTGGACTTGTGGGGATACGTTCTGCCTGTGGGCTTTGGTTTATTAATTGCAACACGGATATTGCTTTTGAGACAAGAAAATGCGGATAAACTTACTTGGGAAATATGGGCTGGGTGGCTGATCATTCTCTACATGCTTCCGTTGGCAAAAAATCATGAAGTGTTTCTTGAGTTGGGCAGATAAACAATGTTGGGAAAGTAATATTACGAACATATGAGGGAATGAAAAGTGAGTTAGAAAGTTGTGACACCAGTGGAGGAAATTGGGTACTATTACAAAGGGGTTTATAATATGCTTCGGAATTTCATTTTTCTTCTTCAATTTTCGGTTGATTTATGAATTGCATACCAATTTCGTCATTTTCGTTATCTTTGATAGATTAGCGAAGGAACTAATTACCTCTTTCTGTTTATAACCGCTTCCATTTCATAGATGAAGACTCAAAAACATAATTGAAATCAAGTACTTCTTAATTTATTTTTGAATTTTTATATTTGAACAAAATGATCCTCCCTAATAGTTCTATTTGTTCTAAACTACCTGGGATAAAATTTCTTTGTATGCTCACGTGCGCTTCTCCAATAAAGTCTCTGGCAGGGTTCTAGCTCAACATGTGGAGAGAATAGTTCAACACGGAAGAAAATGTCTTGACCCCTGCTAGAAGCCATCTTCTTATTCTTAAGGGCTTAGTGAGACTAACAAGGTTCAGGTACAATTACATTGAAGTCGGCAAGAGACATTATGTAGGTGTATAATATGTGTATATTGTTGCAGACAGACATTCAGTGGACTCTTACGGTAGAGCTTGTGTGCACTGTGTGGGTGAGCAAGATCAGTACAATTGGCTTAATGACGTTGACAGCCACAGAGCCTTAACATCTCGTTTATGACTCGTCCCGTACCTCAGGAGAGTAATGCGGTTTGATGCCAACTCAAGCTAAGTCGCATTGGAAACGGCCGCTCATGGTACGGAAAAGGTGGGACACAAATCGTCTACCACGTCAAGCGATGATCAACTAGAGTCGCACAGAATAGGGGAAGTTTTCACAGAATCATTCATGACAAAATCATTGAACAGAAGATTAGAAAATTCACTTTAAATAAACATATCAAGTGATGGAAATTTTGAAATTATCAAGTCAACATCTGCCAAGAACTATTCCGTTTGCGGGCTATATGAAATGTCAAAAGCTTAAGCGACTTCCTATATCTTGTGTCCATTTCCCATGTGCTTTGTTCCCCATGACTTCCACGCCTGCTCCGTGAGATGATTAGCACGAAAAACTAGTAATGTGTTCCATCATTGAGCTGGGTGATAAGTGCTATTTTCTCCATAATCCTCGGGTGGAAGTTTTTGTTCTCCCTTTAATTCCCGCGTGGTCTCAATTTGCACTGTCTTTCTGATACCAGGTACAATTTTCTCGGGAACTGGCCGACTCTCAGATACAATCTCGGATGTAGTTGTCGCGCTTTGTGTAAAATTGAAATTCGTTGGTCTTTCTCTCAACTTAATATAGGAACCATTTGGGTGTGCCATCATTCTTTCCTCGCTGCCATCATCTGCGTGGTTAAAGGTTCCATGAAGGGTGCTTGTACCCCTGGTTCTTCGCGATGTATCTCGACTCTCTAGTGTCTGGTGATATAAACTTGACTTCGAAGGCACCTGGCGTACTCTACCTAACATAGCTTGGAAGAAGCGAGGAAGTACCGGGAAGCAGCCACAGAGGATAACGGTGGTGAGTTCAGCTACACTTATAGTACAGAGAGTTAGAATGACTGAATCATTTGTGGATGGAGCTATCAATACTTACCTCCATAGCCCAACCTGACCGGTGAGATACATTTTATCGTCATCCTTAAATAATCTGAACGTGTATACAAGGCGAACAACGCTGGAAATGCATGCGCTTGACAACGTTAGCAGAAACTAATTTGCGAAGAAGAGACACCCACAACAGACCAGTCGCAAAGACGACTGACACGCTGAACTTTTTCTTCAGGTCCATTTTCAAATTCCAAATCACAGTGATTGGTAGTAGTAGTAGTGACACATCAGAGACGATGTTCACGACGCTTGTAGCAATGAAGTAAATCTCAACATCAATGCAAGTGCCTGTGACAGCCGGGTTCCAGATCTTTTCTCTTGGTATACACTGGAAGAGGACGGCGAATGCTCCTCCAGTATAAAATAGAAGATTCATCCATAGCAAAGCATGTAGAGACCAGAAAAACGGACCCCGAAAGTTTGGTGTAAATATATGCAACAACTGAAAAACTAGAGCAGCCTTCGCAAACCACATCACTAGCCCATACATTGTTTTACCAATGTTCGCCCGCTAGTTCATTTGAGTCAGCAAATCACAAAATTTCGCTGAGATTGACGAATAAACCTTATTGATATCCATGGCCGCTGCCAAAGAAACATCCCATTGATGTCGATTGTAGCCTTGCAGCCCGTCTTTCAAGACAATCCCATTATAAGCAACGAAGCCTGCCTGGAAGTCTCTCATTAACCATATATTGCAATTCGGTAGCTACCTACTCACCCATGTAATTGCCATCATATCTTTAACAGTTTTAGTCTCTCATTTGCATGAACTATATTCAGAGGAACTTACAATCTTCTGTAGCCAATTTTTTCATAACCCACCCCTTAGTCACAAGTCTTGCTCCAACCGCCAATGTTACCAATGTAACACAAATTGCAGTTGTTGCTATCCCCGCGCCGTCGTAGGAAGATGGATCAACAAAGTTCGATTTCACTCCTGGTGGAGGTTTCAATGCTGGGATTTTTGTATAGTCCATTGAGAAGTATGAGGCAAGAAATATATCCAGTCTCTTTGGTGCTAGAAGGGGCAGTTTTGTACCAGTACAGTAACTTCAGTGACCAGAAGAACAGCGCGTGTATTCAGTACATCAATCTCCAATGATTTCGCATCCTTTGCCTCTGGATAACATAGGAGTACGGATCATGACACAGCTGATGTTGATGCTGAGCCGCACATATGCACCATATTTGACCATCCTGGAACAATGAAAACAAACCACCATGTCAGTGGAATTGCCACTTATTATCTTTCCATCATGTAGCTTTGCAATATCCTAGTCAATATGCTTTCCTCCCACACTCACGGTGGTAAACCATGGCTCGGTTAAAAGGTCTACATTCCATGACTGATCGGCCTTTAAATTTCCCTACGCAGACACTGTTGGTGACCAAAAGACCAAACTTTGCCATTGGAACGTTATAACGGGTATCAATTTACCACAGGGGGTTGTTGGAAGACCGCAAAAGAGTTGTTATGTGACGATTAAATTATCTTGAGAACATTGAACTTTAATCTGTAGAATTATCCTCCACAATAGGTTATGTACAATTGTGCTACATGTAACAGAGAGATATTGAGGTTGTCGAGCTAAACACTGTCTCATGCTCCTCAAAGCTGCACATAGCGTAAGGAACACCCGTCTCGAAGATCTGTATGCACTTCAGCGTGGGTCACTGATCTCAGAGAGAAAAAAGTGAACAAGACTGAAGATCATGTTCCTACTCTGGATTTGAATGGTAATCAAACTTTAGCCGGCATGTGGTATTGTTTTGTTAGTTTGCCGCAAGTAGATGATATGGAAGCTATTAGTACCATCATTGCAAATATTTGGTAACTGGAATGAGACAACATCCATGGTAGCAAGCATACTTGCCATGCAGTGTCTTTGGAGGGTTGCAATTCTCTATTGTTGAAAAAATACGTCCCACCGGCTAAGATGACGTCCTAACACCTAAGGTTAGCACATTGGGCAGAATTAATATATCTTACTGCAGCTACTCAGCAGGCATACCTATGTAGTGTAATACTGGTACATCTTTTAACCAACCGGTTGTGGTGGAACGGACTGTTGCTCGTTAATATCGCAATTTTACTTGAAAGGTACCGAATAGGTTGGTTGGGTTTCTCATACAGCGTATTGGTGGATATCTGTTATATGGGATGCAGGTAATTATCAAGGAGGAAATAGACAATTAATCTCCACATGCAAGGGTGAGTATAGTGGCTGCAAAATAAGCGCCGCAGACTGCAGCTTCCTGGGTGGCTTGTTCCTTAACAAACTCCCGACAGTCTGGTTCGACTCCAATTATGCTCCCGAAGAGGCAACTGGATTGAATGAAACCTTACCCTACCGGTCCTATGATGCGCCAAGTAAGTACCAACAGTCGTAGCTGTTTCCTCAATGGCTCTTGGCGGAAATCAGCCGGCCATCCGCTAATGGTGGTCAAGTGCATCAGAAATACTAGTCACCGAGTAGGATTGTCCCCAGCGGCTGCCGGTTCTCGTTCCTTTCCATCCATCTGCGATGGCACAATGGTGGCACTTACTATTTACCCAGCCAATGAATTTTTCAACTTGATGTACATTCTATGAACTTTCTCCAGACACGATTCTCACTGGGGAAAACGTCATAGTTTGCAGAGCTATAAAACCATGAATAGTAAGGGCGCCATGAACATCCAACCTAATCGTGATCTTAGCAGCTATCATTTATTCATCTCACTACAACACCTTCAATAGTTACTCCTCATAAGATGATTTCAACTCCAGACTACGGTAAACGCCTTTTACCTGTCGAGCTCGATAGGATTGCCGAAGAGGATCCCTCACGAGTTTTTGCTTCAGTTCCCATCACATCTAATGTGAATGATGGCTTCCGCGACATCTCGTTTCTTGAGATTGCGAACGGTGTCAATGGCTTTGCACACCTCCTTGAGAAAATGTATGGATGCAGTAGCAACTTTGAGACTTTGACTTACATTGGGATGCCGGATCTTCGATACGTTATGGTTGTCCTTGGTGCTATGAAGTGTGGTTATAAAGTCAGTATGCAGTTTTACTCTCAATCAGTGATACAAAGGCGCATGTAAATGCTTGAAACACAAGGGCCAAGCGGCTTTTATGCATTAGATCGGATCAGAATAAACCACAATGTTGCAGCGCTTCGTGTTGGACTCAGTTCCGAAGTCGATCTCAAATTATGACTAACCAGGTATATCTTGTATCTCACTAATGTATTCAGACCCTTCTACCATCGCCACGTAACCCGATTATAGCCAATCTTTCACTCATGGACCAAACCCAGTCGACTAAGATTTTCTACTCGAAGGAAGTCTCGCCTATCATTTCTGGCTTGCAAGCTGGAAAGACAAACATGAATTGTACCGCTGTTGAGACCTTGGATGACATGATTAAAGTTGTGCCGAAATATGTTTATAATAAAACCTTTGATACAGCTGCGGCAAATCCAGTGGTTGTCCTTCACTCGTCTGGGTCTACTGGAGCCCCCAAGCCGGTCACCATGTGTCATGGAACGTTTGCTTACCTAGACAATGATCATAATAGACCGTTGATACCTGGCCGGAGGAATCAAGATTTCACTGTCTATGATATGAAGGGAAAACTGTTTCATATCTTTCCACCATTTCATCTTGCTGGATTTGTATCAACAATTCTTGGCCCTATCTTCGGTAAGGTATCTATTGTCCAAGGGCCTCCGGGTGTTCCTCCAACTGGACAATTGGTCACCGATATTTTGAAGCATCAAAAGCTCAAAGGTCTTTTTGTCCCACCCTCGGTGATCGAGCAAATGGTCCAACAGCCCGGATCAATCGATTCATTTAAGGCATTTGAATGGGTTAGTTATGCTGGAGGGCCCCTCTCACAGGCAACCGGACAATTAGTATCGGAGGTCACTACATTGTGCCAATTCTATGGTGCAACAGAGATTATTCAGCTCCACATTCTGCTCCCAGAAAAGGAGGATTGGGCGTATATCGAAGTAAGTACTATAAAACTAATCTTCAAACCCATAGTTGGTTAGCATAAATACTGATATCCACAAAACTTATAGTTTCAGCCTACAGCTAATATCGAGCTGCAACCTGCAGAAGACGATGCTTTCGAGCTCGTTGTATTCACGGATGGAACTGGACGAACTCCATTGGATTATCATTTTCCTGGAATCACTAGCTACCGCACTCGAGATCTATTCAAGCCTCACCCATTTAAAGCAGGCCTTTGGAAATTCCACGGTCGAGTTGATGACATTATAGTGCTATCAAATGGCGAGAAGTTCAATCCCGTGCCCATTGAATCGTTGCTCCATGGGCATCCTCTTGTGAGTGGGGCATTGGTTGTTGGCCAAGGTCGATTCCAAGCAGCGTTGTTGATTGAGCCGAAAGCTGGGACTGATTTAGCGGGCCTTGAACAAGCTCTTTGGCCATCGGTACAAAAGTCGAACTCATTAGTCCCTGGCCAGGGAAGAATTAGCCGTGACAAAATCATGTTCACGAAGAGTGACAAGCCGCTTCCTCGTGCAGCAAAGGGGACCATTATACGAAAATTGGGGGAGAGGCTATATGAGGATGAGATTCAAGCTCTGTATAACGAGACAGCGTCACTTAAAACTGAACGCATTTCATTGAAAGCCAGTTTTGAACTTGGAGAGGTTAAGAAATTTGTACGGTCCATTATAAAATCGACAATGCTTGCTGGTTCTGATCTTACTGATGAAGACGATCTCTATATCCATGGTTTAGATTCTCTTGGCACTCTTGAGATTAGTAAACTGTTGAAAACAGGACTTCAAGCCTATCGCAGCTCTGAAGAACTTTCCTGGATTGATGCTCGAACCATTTACGACAATCCTTCCATTGAAAAACTGACCGGAATTCTAACCAATTTCCTTAACATTGGCGTTGTACACTGTCGAGCTGATGCCTCATCTGAAATATCTTCACTAGTCAAGAAGTACATACCAAACATTCATCCAGTAGCTTATGACACAACAAAGATCATAGAGTCCAACAACATCAGGGTGGCTCTAGTCGGTGCAACGGGCAATCTCGGCTCACATTTACTGGGGGCTCTCCTTGGAAATTCCCGATTCTCTCAGGTAAAATGTCTTAGTCGGTCTTCGCCATTAGTTGAAAGTTCAAAAATAGAATTCATTAAAGTCGATTATGAGAAGTACCAGCTTGGATTGACAAAGTCAGCGCTTCAGAAAGTTGCCGAAGGAAGCGACATGATAATTTTGAACGCCTGGAAAACAGACTTTAATCAGTCACTTCAGTCTTTTGAGAACAACATACGGTTGGTTCACAACTTAATTGAGGCTGTTGCTATAAGCTCAAACCGACCTCGAATCGTCTTTATTTCTACTGCAGCCGCTGCTGCACGTTGGGGTCAAATTCATGTTGATGGGACCTGCGTTCCAGAAGAACCTCTGACTGAAGACTATGGCAATGCTTCTATACCAATCGGTTACGCTGAATCTAAACTTGTAACAGAGCGTATCTTAACTCAGGCAGCAAAACTTTATCAGATACCCATAACTATATTACGAGTGGGCCAAATTGCTGGACCATCAAAACTCGAAAGCAAAGGTCTATGGCCGGTTCATGAGTGGCTTCCATCAACTATTAAGGCCTCTAAAGCTCTTGGATTTCTACCACAACTTCACAATATTGATTGGATACCGGTTGATCAATTCTCAAAAGCCTGTGAAGAGCTATTGCTATATCAAATTACTCTTGGCCACTTCTCTCAAGCTACTTACAATCTTGTGAATCCACAGTCAGTCGCCTGGGAATCTCTTATAGAACCAATTCTCAAGAAGTATGCTCTTGAGACGCAGCCAATCCCGCTCTCCCATTGGCTGAAAAAAGCTAGAGCTCATGAATCTCTTGAAAATCATTCTATAGATATTAAGGTCTTAGATTTTCTGGATTATTATAATGAAATTACCGTGGATTCGAAATTAAAGTTCGAAACGCATAATTTCACAGCGGCTAGTCAACAAGCAGCATCATTAGGGCCGATCACCAAAGAGTTGATGGAGATATGGATCAAACAGTGGGACTTTTGAATATTGCTTGATTTCCTCGATCTTATTCAGATTGCTATCGTTCGTAGTGCTTTAAGCTTCTTATTAGTACATAAAATCTTCTATTAATTCCCTTCTCAGCTGCCCAAGTGAATATGATTATTAAATTAAATTGCTTATCAAATCAAAGCCATCTACGATAGAGTCGGCATTAGATATATAACTTATGATCGTACCGTTGTCAATTAACATACCGGACTCAACCACTTTCTACCCACCCCATATACTAACCTTAATCAAGGCGTACTCGACCAGTGGTATTAGCTTTGTATCGAGGCGTTTCAACGTGCCGAGAAGCTAGCTCATTATGTGCATAATCGTGGAAACAGCTTTCAGCTATCAAAGGCAGAATTAAAGTTATGGTAACAAAGCAAAATCAAATCTGGTGGAAGGTCATATTGTTGCTGTTTCATCAAGTAGCTGAATGAAAGGCTGGAACCGCTCTGCCAAAGCTAAAATCGGCATCATAAATGCAAGCGCCGCCTTCTACTTATTTGGTCAAGACATTTTTCATTGTGTTAGACCTGCTAGAATGTTCAAATGATATATTTACGTTGGCTACGTGACTTAGCCAAAGGGACATATTTGAGCATCCTCTGCTACGAAGATATACATAGCATTAAACCAATCGAATCAGCTGGCGTTTATCATTGATAGATAGCCCAAAGTTACTGACTTTCTCTGGGGGCGATTTGCTGCCAACAAATTTAATATCTTCTCCATCCTCAACGCGGAAAAAGCCGACACGTCTGAAAGTATTTGGGGAAGAGTCCTCCTTAGCAATAATCAAGCCCCATAGATCTTCATCGTCCTGTACTCTAATACGATGGTTACGAAGTGGAAGAGCATAGAATTCATCAAGACTCTCTGATTCTCTTCGATCATCAGGATGGTATTGTCCAGATGTAAACATGCTGCTCCAATGATGGGCCGATGGTTTATTGATAGCTTTGACGATGCACTCTAGCATGATATGACCAGATTGCACTTGTCCTGTTAGATCTTTACCAAGTGGCTGAATAGTGACTTCGAGTATCTTTACAAAATCTCCGTATAAATCCGATGAAACGGTGCGCGAAATATTGCCATCGATTGAGGCCCAAGACCAAGAAGGCCCCCGATATAAAGGATACCTCATAGATGGTGTGTCTGCATCTTCAGCCCACCACAGCATGCCATTTACCAAGCTACTACGCCATAACCCCGCTAAGTATTCATCCTTAAGAACAAGTTGCATTTTCTTCGCCATTCCCGAAAGTGCAATGAGCTTATCCTCCCCCTTTGTGAGTTTGCTCCTCATGTAAACCTCAACAATATAGTCCCATGAGTCGAGAGGCCCATCAGAAACCTGTTGTGCGTCATTCGCAGTCCTTTTTATAGGCTTCATCCATCTTTTGAACGCGTTACCTTCCCGGTCCCCCGCGACTATAAGATCAGATGGAAGCCCCTGTGGCATAGTCTCACATGCCTCAAGCTGTCTGCATTCCCAAAATATTTGATGGTCCCCAAAATGGAGCGTGCGAGGAGCAAGCATCCTTTCCTGCACCACCCATCCACGTTGATTCAAAGGTGCTTCTGCAACACCTCTTGTCCAAACATCTGCATTAACGCAAGTGTAATCTTCCTCATAGAACGACCACTTTGCCCGAAGTATGAAAGGCTCAATGAATTTGGGTTCACGGATCCGGAAAAGACCTCCGCTCCCATCCTTAGAGCCCGTAGCAGCAATGACACAGTCGCATTGGCTATAAACATCTCCCATGAATGACGACTCGTACTGCCAGTCTTCAGAAGAGTCTTGAAGAATACAAAGAGAGTCAATCCAGAGATATCTGTAGCCAAGAGACCTAGCGGCAACCGTGGCATGTTGAAAAGTTCGCGGAAGGGATGAAAATGGGATTTCCTCTTCGAAAGCTTCGATATTAGATGTTTTCAGACTCAATATCACTGATTTCCCCCAGCAGTGACTTAGAGCGAGGTACTTGGCACCAGTTCCAGCGAGATTCTCACCGACAACCAATCGAAGTGAAACCGGATCTGCTGGCGCACCAGTATCTAGCAGCCTTGTGGGTAACCACTTGTCAATCGTGCCAACTCTTTCTCTACAGATCTCGTGATTTGCAACACAGTCTTGAAGCCAGTTGCGACACATGGCCAACACTTCACGAGTATTAGTCCGGTCTTGAACTTTATGCCACGCTGTAGATAATTTAGAAAACTTCAAACCATGAGATGAATGGATTGAGAGTCTAACCTGTATTCGTGAACGGCTCAAACCTGCGAACAACGTAAAACTCAGGCTCATTGTCGGCATCGAAATAAATGTGCAATACCCCACACTTGTTCTCCCTATGGTTCCAATATACACGACAAGCGACCCCCGAGGACTTTTCATGGAACAGTATGGCTTTCTCCCGAGGATCGAGGCTCTTCCAAACCTGCATACACAGTCGACACCCGTCATCAGACGCAGCTTCTAGGTCGTGACCGCTTCTTCCTTCATATCTGATGCTCCATTCCCACTGCGGTTCGGCTAGTGCTTGTCCTTCCTTATCATAAAATTGAAGAAGTACTTTACACACCGAACAGAGATCCATCGACATATATTTATTTTTTAAAGCGTACAAGCTGTAACGAATTCAAGCCAAGGGATGCAAGGTTTTCTGGGTTAGCGAAGAGTATGATTACGCGTGCCGACACTTTTGGGACCACTATACTGCATATCGCTAAAGATTAGCGGTGCTGTCCAGTCCAGCTTCAGCCTGTAGCCACGACAGCAGTATATTGTAACTGAAAGGGTTTCCCGCCATTTTCAAAGTTTATTTTGTTCGTTGTCGCAAGATATCGGGTTTGTGCACTCAATTTATGTAAAGTGGGAGATATATTATTCTATAACCACTTATATCTATATAATCTTCTCTATCCAGATATAGTATTGAGCAATCATGAAACTGGTTCAACAGCGCGAAGGTACAGCATGAAGTGTAGTAGATGCCGCTGCTAGAACCCGAAATAATCGTTTCTTTTATTAAAACTGATGTGCTGAACATTTGATTAACATATTACAGACCCTTACTTTCGTGAAACTGCCTCCTTGCGCAAATATAACTAGAAATATGGTGTCTATATTTACATATCGGTATTGATTCTCCTTCTTGCCTTTCAAATGGAACAACTACTACTCTATCTGTAGTATATAGCAGTAGTGATTGTTCATCTTCATGTGTAGAACTCAGTCAGCGTATCTATGGATCATTAGCTAATATTGTATTGGTACTTTTCATATGTCGACTTCTCCTACTCATTTATAGTTGAACTACATAAGGAAGCACCTGCTTCTCTTTTTAGATGTATGGCAAACATCAATCCTTTAGGCACCTAGTAATACATAGACAAACAATTTTCACATCTGGGCTACAAGAACTAAGGAGCATTTTCAAAGGTTCACATGCATTGTTGAACGTCACATAGGCAACATGAACGCCACCGAAAGCTTACAGCACGTTGGCGTTGACAATCAAAATAAAAGTTCTTCCCTGATATTATCAGGAAACTATGGTAGGAATGCCCAATTGTTTAGCGTACATGGAGCATAGTTAATACCTAACTAAACTTTGCCTACCCACAAGACTCGGAGGGCTCTCAAGCACGGTGTGCACTTAATCAGCGCCGACAACCCTCAAATTTCATGCCACTCTGGTGATAATTGATTTTATGTGGAGCCTTGCACATAATAGTTATTCTGGTAGTATTTCAATAGGCTAACAAAACTAAACTAGTAAGTATCAAATTTGGACATTTATCTCTTTCAAAGATTTTTGATCACCACCAGGTTCATAAAGCAAGAATCAAAGCTGAATAATCAAAACCAAGACACACAATGACATAAGAAACCACCATTATCACACACTCATCAGAAGAATCCCAGTGTGACATTTACTGGTTTGTCTTGTATTTGTGACATCAATAACAAGCTGGTTCAATAACAATCTAAGAATATGAGAAGTGGTTAGGTCCGAAATTAGATTGCAATGAGATACAAAAATCGTGCATCTGTGATCGTATGAATCGAGTTTACTTGAGTATCTCATAAGTTACTGGCTGCACCACGTTGTCAGAAACGCTAGTAAACTTGAAATCTAAATGCCCATGGGTGTGCTGGCGTTTGCTTGAAGACTATTCGTTTGTTGGCGCTCGTAACAGATTGTGCATTCTAGCCAGTTGAACTCTTCTTGTGGGTCAAGTCTTTCCAATTCCTGGAGATGTTCTGGTCTCAAGATGTAGGTGTCATCTTCCTTTTTAGCTATGTTGAAAATTCGCCAGAAGTAAAGAGTTAGATCATGGCAAGTTTCTAAGTGTTCTTTCAGCGCACGTAGGGGCCACCGCTCCGATCTTGAGCTTAGAGCGCAAAGTCCCAATGCGCAACGAAACGGCCGATCATGAGGAGGAGTATGCTCCAAGGCTACGGCAGAGTGTCTCTCTTTAAAATGTGCTACAATCTCTTGACGAGTCTTGAATCCGGCAAATCTCCCCGGATGATAATCAACACGGTGGGGAAAGACACAAAACATATCGCCGGAATGCTCAGTGTCCCGAATATGTTTCAAGAGCTTGTCTTTTCTGGCGAAAGTCTTTACTTCCGAATTGCAATTTTCGAAAGGGCAAATATATGGACGAACGTCGCGGTGATGAATGGTAGCAACATGACGTTCAAGATCACCTGGATGCCTGAAGGGCTTTTTATGAGAGCATCGTGGGATCTGACAAAGTAAAGGCTCTGTATGAATGTTTTTCAGGTGCGCTTTGAACTTCGCAAGATTGGAAAATGTCGCTTTGGAAGTGCAGCCTTCCCACAGGCATCGCGTGCCAGGGATCCATTGCTGTTGAAGTAATTCAGGGTCATTATTCAGGCCGGTAGTGAGCTCCTCCGCGGACGCCATGAATAATTGGCCTTAAGCCTTCACAATCTCATTCCTTCCGCCCTCATTAGCGCTGTTTCTTTTTTTTTAGACTCACCGATCTCCAGGATTCATCCAGTCATATCCAGCAACAGCATCAGGCAACATATTCCCATAGCTCTTGGTGAGCTCTTTCGGAGGCTCGGGATTCGCCCTGAGAAAAGCCAGCGTGGCTTCCAGCGCAATCGGATCCAAGCGCTCAAAGCCGTTAACTGGCTCAGGTGCCTGGTCTTGCATGTCGAACTGCATGGCAGAGTTCATGATTGGATTCTTGGTGGGAAAATGAGCTAGTGAGGGCGACGATTGTTGGGGGCTGGAGTATGGGATCAGGCTTGAGAGACGGGTTTTGGGTGCGAAAGAGCACGAAAATGATGGGGGAGAGGAGCGCACTTTATCTTTTCCTTCGAGACTGGCAGGGACGGGATATACGAGATTCGACTTGGAGGGCGACCAGAAGAATCTGCTCCCCAGTGCATGCTTGGCACCAGCCTCGTTCCCTCGTAGACTCCAATGTTGGATTCCCAAAAGTCCATGACCTGGATGTAGTTTGATCTAAGTCATGCATGTGATACGGTACGTTTTATCCATCTTACAAACAGTGTCCTACGATCTGTGAATAGTCCCTCGATTCACTCCGCCGAGCATTTCTCACATGTCCCCCAACAGCTAAGTATATCTCAGTAGACATAGACGCACCTTTAATCGTTTCTGCACAGCATTTCCAAAATCATAATTCTAAAATATACACTAGATTAAGCCGAAGCTACAAATATATTCGTCAGAGATCTGAGCATTGAGAGAAGCGTCTCGAAAATCCTTATGGTGTGAGTATTTTCTACTCCCAAATTGTTGTGGCCTCAGGCACACACCCTCATTAGCTAGTATACCTAGACCTCTCCCGTACGGAGAGCTTCCTTCCCTAGACTTATCAGAATACAAGAACCCTTCACACGTTTACGCACAGGAACCTCTCCTATCGCCTTCATCGTGAGTACAGGTCCTTGACACAAATCAACATTCAGATTTTGCATTCAAGTAAAATATGTTTCTTCGGCTCAATCATCTGACCGCGATGCTGAATTCTCACTTCGAGGCTGAACCTTGGAGCACGGGGACGGTGAAATAGATCCCGACGTAGGAATCACAAACAGCAAGGTCCGTATAGGACACCAATGATGAGCCTCTGGTGGGTTTTCGACTGGTATGTAAACGACAGAAGGATTCTTAATGGTGAGGGTTTCTGATTAGGCTATCAATGCAGCCAGCACATGCGCGACCAATGAATCACATCCCTATGTCACTGAACCTCTCAATGTGCATATTTCTATAGGAAAATGACTAATGTATCAGAGATAGATAATCCGAATTTCCTCTTTCATCACTGTAAGACTATACCGTACCTACATGATGCCGTTGATGAACATCAGAAACGTAATCCTCATATTTGTATAGAGGCACAGCTTCCAAATCTTGCCTATGGTATTGTCCTTTGCTGCCACTAGTGACGCTTCGTCAGCTGCATTCATTGGTAGCGACGCGGACGCTTCATGTATAGAACTTAGTCATTGCACGTAGGACATCAACTGTTGGTGAATTAATTCAACTCCACGCCCTCGAGGCCTTTTTCAAATCCCGACATTTTGTATTTCGACTATGTTCATGTTTCACCAAGATGCCCCTTTATGCCGCTATACCCTGCCGTGGCGTGCCCACTCGAATACTATACCATATATCTAATATCTGGCTATGTATATAAATATATCTGCAACTGCCCATATTCCAGCGATGAAGATAATCAAACACCCCAAAATCATTGATTATCATTGACTATAAATCATCGTTGACTGTAACTTGAACAAAAATGGCCACCCCTGAGAAGTTCGACTGCATCGCCATCGGCTCCGGCGAGGCAGGCAAGCTTGTCCCCTTTATCCTCTCAGGAAACCACGGCAAGAAATGTGCTATCATCGAGCGCAAGTGGGTTGGCGGCTCATGCCCCAACATCGCCTGCCTTCCCTCCAAGCACATCATGCACGCGGCAAACATAGCCCACGAGACGCGCATGACTCAAAAGCACGGCATGAACCTGATGAACGCCAAAGATCTCAAGTCCAACATGGCCGTGGTGAAGGAGCGCAAGGTCGAGATGGTGAAGACCATCAATGGGTTCCGGGACCTCATCGACCAGTTCAAGATAGAGCTCATTCGTGGCGAGGGACGCTTTGTTGGCCCGAAAACCGTGCAGGTGAGCGATGGCCGACTGCTCACGGCTGAAAATATCATAATCAGCACGGGCTCGCGAGCTTTGGTTGATGCGAGCATCCCAGGTCTCGTGGACTCAAAGCCGATGACGCACATTGAGATATTGGACCTGGACGTCCTGCCGTCGCACTTGATTATCATCGGAGGTGGCTATGTCGGAGTGGAGTTCGCTCAAGCTTACCGTCGCTTTGGGGCTGAGGTAACGTTGATTCAGCGCCAGGAACAGATTCTGCCAAAGGAGGACAATGATGTGGTTGCCTGTCTCGCAGGAATCCTTGAGCGCGAAGGAATTCGGATCTTGACCAACACCACCGTGGAGTCCGTGAGCGGTACCAGTGGCCATACCGTGAACTTGAAACTCAAGTCTACCAACGGTGCACCACTAGCAGAGAATTCAATTCAAGGATCACATATTCTCGTTGCTGCAGGCCGGCTGCCCAATACCGAAGACCTGGATTTGGACAAGGCGGGTATCAAAACGACTGCCTTGGGACATGTAGTTGTGGACGAGCAGCTCAGAACAGCAGTCCCAGGTGTATACGCTGGCGGAGACTGTGCCGGGAGCCCATATTTCACCCACATGGGATGGGACGACTTTCGAGTTATCCTCGGCAATATCATGGGCTCGCCCCGTCCAGAGGGCACCCGGGGCCGCCAGGTTCCCAGCGTCTTATTCACCACCCCAGAGGTGGCGCAAGTTGGGTTGACTGAAAGGGAAGCCAAGGCCAAAGGCATCGAGTATCGACTTGTGAAGGCCTCCATGGCCTCGACTTTCTTGCGCACCCATACTATGGATCCAGTGGCAACCGAGGGATTTGCGAAAGCTTTGCTGGCCAAAGATAGCGATCAGATCCTGGGGTTTGTGGCACTTGCGCCGAACGCGGGCGAGATGCTTCCTGTGGTGTCTTTGACGATGAAAAACGGCCTCGGCTATCAGGAGATCAGAGACTTGATTTTTGTCCATCCTACTCTCAATGAAGGGTTGCCGAACTTTTTTCTGGAGGTACCACCCAGAGAGTAGAGGTAGCATGTGCGCCAAAGAATACAAAGTTTGCTGGTCATCTGCTCAAGCATATCCGAACCAAAACAAATTGGTGACACTTTTTTGACATACCGTAGCTTGACGATATATATTGTTCTAAATCCGCTATATTGTACAGTGTGTAAACATTTCCTCAAATCACCGGGAGCGTTTCTCATTTCTCTCTTTTAGTAACCTCCCTTTCCTCGTCCTTGAAATACCACGTTGTTCAACCAATCTGATGATATACCATTTCAATGTATCCCTCATGACCCATACCATGATTGCCACCGCAACTGGAATTGCGATCTTCCAAAAGTAAGCATCTGTATTATCGATTGCGCCAAAATGCTCAAAGTTCATTCCAAAGTAACCGCTGAGAAAAGATAGGGGCAGAAAGATTATAGTGACAATGGTCAATTGCTTCATTGATTCATTTTGGTATGCGGAGATGGTGTTAAAAATCAAGTCTATCATATTATCGCAAGATCGTCGCATGGTATCCAAGGAATCTGTCATTTGCAGAATGTGGTCCTCAACATCTCCAAAATATATGCGTGCCATGGCACTGATATCAACGGTCGAGTGTGCCGATTTTCTGCTTCCATGTCCAGGGTGGCTGGGATCTGCATAAGCATACGGCGTTTTGTGGTCTCTCAAAGCGCTGATTAGTTGAATTGTGGGACTGATGTTACTTCTTAGCTTGGTTATTTCCGTAGTTGCAATATATAGGTTCTTGGTGTGTCTAACGTCTGGGTCAGTCAAGACGTTGAGTTCGAGTCCACCAATAACATCCTCGTAAGCTTTTGTGACAGGTATTGCAAGGTCAATAATTGCATCCATAAGTGCTTGTAGCAACATGGAGGCATCGCAAGAGCGTCTGAGGATGGTGTCAGGAGTGCACAAACGGTGCAAGATTGGAGTTTCGAGATCGTCTGCTGAATTTTCAAAGAATGAAACGACTGTATTGTCTGCAGCATATTAGTATTTGACATGCCTTACAATTGATTGAACTTACCAGCTGTCAAAAATATAGACACCTGTTCCGCACTAACAGCCATTTGTTGTGGTGTCAAGACAGAATGTTTCTCCATATAGACCATTCCCTCTTCATTCCGACCACTGTGAAATCTTTGCAACGTCCTCATTTTCTTGATTGGTGCATCAGAATCACCCTCCGTGTGGCCTGTTATATTCCCATTTATCGAAACGGCTGCGTTCACAGCGGCTTTATTTGCCATTCGTTGCTTGGCTTTGGCTTTGGATCTAAATATCCTTCTTATTCCTTTGGAAATGGTTTCCATCCGCGATGATTCTTGTATGCTGCCTCCATCCTCGGAGTCCGAGTCGCAATCTCTATCGTCATCCGTGTGTAGATGTATGAGTTTGAAGAGGGTCATGACAATGAATGTGTGGTCGGCATACCTGCTATATGTCAGAGCAAGCTTTGCGGACTAGAAAGGGTGCCTACCAATCAGCCTTTGTCCGATTCTCAACGTTAACCAAATCCTCAATTGCAAGTCGGTGGAGCTTCTTGTATTCGGCCAATGCTTGTATGACATCCCAACTGAGCCCATTGACGTTGATCCACCTACACTTTATCCAGTCCTCCTGCGGGGTCTTCAGAAATTCAATCAGCTCCTCATTATAGAAATCATGCATTTCCAGATCGTCCTCGCTGTAGTCTACCACCGTAATCTGGCATTTCTCATACAACATGGGAGATTTTCTGCCCCCATTGGGTTTGGAGGGGTCCAGTCCTGGTTCTTGTCCCGGATGCCAACCCTTTTGGCTTTTGTCTGCATTGACAGTTTTGCCCGATTGCCCCATCGTTTGCATCGTGGTAGTTCGAGTCCCCCGCCGCTTCAAAAGCATTGGAGAAATGCCAATCTTGCGCGTGGAACCATGCTCTGATTGCATGGATTGGCGCGTCGAGAAGACATTGGAATGGTGCGCCGAAGCAGAGGTGTTGGGTCGAGGTCCGTTGGCATCGTCAACAATTGCATGGTCAGTGGTAGCGACACCAGCTTCGAGGTCAAAGTGAGCATGGGGCTCTGATTCTTGAGGGTTTGGTGCTCGTAGAGAGGAGTTGTCGTCCTCTTCAGCCACCCGGCCTATATGAGATGGCATAATTGGGTGGATTGGATGTGTATGTACCAAGGGATTTTTATTTTTGGTTGATGGCAAGCAGAATTTTGTGGAATTGTGAGTAGCACAGCGAAGAATGAGAAAGAGAAAGAGAAATGGGTTATATGAGGCGTCTGTCAAGCATATCGGATAAGAGGCAATAACGGTCTTGCAAACCCATCAGGAGAACTTTTGTATGTACGTGCAAGCGCCGCAAAAGAATGTTGGAGTTGATGTTGTTGGTGACGGAAGCTGACTAGGGCGAAAGTGAGGGGCGTCGTCATTGGCGGGAGCTAGTGCTGTCACGGTGGGGGCGAAGCCTTATCGTTTCACGATAGTGTTACGAGAAACACCACTGGATAATATAATATACTGTACTATATTGTACTATACTGCACTATACTATATCACAACAGCCCAACTTATACTTCTCGCTTAGGACATCTCACTTTATCAGAACTACCAGTGTTAGATATCTTACAGATGCTTATGAGGTGGAAACAGCAAGTGTATTTTCAGAATTCTCTTTTCTTAGTGTATCGTCGGATTCAATCAAAGTTTGTTATGTTTTTCCAAAGATCACATCGCTAAACCTCTCAATTTTACCAGCGCGGTACATGCCGTTTATTATCCTAGGTTGCTTGTACGCGACGGCGGGTGATGGTACGATGTTCTGCTCTGTTGGTCTGTTGGGCTGTTAGTCGTCTGTTGGAAATATAGTAGCATCTGTGATCTGTTTGGTTCTACAACTTCCAACAGTATATGAACGACATGATACATGCATCTCCTACTGTTCTTTCTGTAAATGATGAAATTGTGGAATGGTAGCCATGATACCCCTATTTCCCTTTTTCATAACCATACAGTCATGCACACACGACTCAGCCGTACGAGAGAGAGTTCAGGGTGCTGCGGTATGGAAATAAGCATCGTGCTTGTTAGAATAAGCTTTAGACTCTCAGCTCACTCGCTAAACTCTATTACTACCGAGCCCCCCTTTTTGACAACAGGGGAGCGTTCCGTTCTGGCACCCAGACTAACGTATAAAATCTAGCTTAGCCAGATTGGCAGACCCAAGCATGAATACAGTATAGTTCTACCTTAGTTTCGTTCGCTTCACATCTTCGTAAGGCAACCTACCTTGGTCGAAAACCACGTTCTGTTATGATTCAAAGTGAAAACTTAACTCCTATGGTTGCTGTCAAATGTGCAGTCAGTTCTAGTCACTTGCCCTCTCTGCTCGGGGGGGGGTTTAGATTAATCGTATTACACTCCTATCTCAAACGTGCAAATCTCTAGTATTCAAACCCCGTTTCCCGTGCATTTGTACTTCGCTAGAATCCTTGGAAACGAGTAGGCTTTGTGAGGCTGAAAAAAAGCAACTTCTGAGACACAGCTGAAGTACCAGGGCGTTATTGGTGGTGCCTTTCAACACCTCGGGTCACGATACGTGACATAAAGACCCCGCCATCCCCTCCGCACCACTCCCCCGCTGCATTGATGCTTCTCGCTTTCATCTTCGTCAGTTGATATTGCGCGCTATTATTTCAGGGCCTATAAGGTGCACTTTCCTGGGGTTCGGCTCCCTTCTGAAGGAAGCCTCACAAGAAGGAGATGGTGGAACAGGTAGAAACATTCCGTTTTAGACGTACTGGCTTTACGACTCTTGCAAAAGGGGGTACTGAGAATGAAAGACCTATTGCAGAGTGAGTCACATACCGTTCTACATTTCGTCGAAGTTATCTTCTAAATCATGCTCGATAGTATTATTCTCGTGCATGGGCTCGGTGGCCATCCCATCGATACGTGGACGTGGAAGCCGTCGATACTGAACAAGGCTAGCAGCGGGATCAAAGATGCCTTCAAGTCCAAGAAAGGACAGATTGTAACAGATGAAGGCTCTGCTAGCAGCCCTACAGGAGTTGTCTTCTGGCCGAAAGATCTGCTACCCCTTTCGATCAAGAATGCTCGAATTCTCACGTACGGTTATGACTCGGACCCGGTCCATTTTTTTGAATCTGTCCATCGTAGCAGCATCTACCAACAAGCGACAAACTTCCTGGATGATCTTGCTGCCGAACGCGCGGCTGATGTATGTATTTGAATAGGCTCCACAAGCTTCAGGTGTTAACATACATAGCCAAATCGCCCAATCATCTTCATGGCACATTCTCTTGGCGGAATTATCGTGAAGGATGTGAGTATCCCCATAGTCGTTTGCGTATACCTGTTGAACATCTACTAGGCTCTTAAGCAGTCACAAGACGCGAAGTATAAGCCGGATCTGAAGCCAATATTCCCATCCACACATGCAATAGTTTTCTTCGGGACACCTCATCGTGGGAGTAGCTGGACATCTATCGCACAAGCTGCAACAATTTTCGCCTTGACCAAGAAGGATAACACAATTTTGGGTTCTTTAAAAGTTGGTAGCGAAACACTACAGAGACTTGTTGCCGATTTTGCCGTCATGCTAAAGGATGATGCCTTCAAAGTGCACTCCTTCACCGAAATGTTTAACATCACTGACATTCCAGGTTTTAATGATAGAGTAAGTTTGCAAATTTATGAGGCTCTTAGTAAGGTCGCTGACTTCCTTCAGGTTGTTGACGATTTCTCAAGTATCATTGGCGATGCCTCTGAGACCACGAGACAGCTAGCTGGAGATCACAGGTCCATGTGCAAGTACAAAGACGAGTACGACGATAACTACGATAAAGTGCTGAGTAGAGTTAAAGCTTACATGACTTCTATTGAACTTGCTGCCGGGCTGAGACCTGGTGAGTGAGATACTTGCTGGTCATCATGTATGATAAGACGAGTGAAGTTTCGATGACAGTAGCTAGCCTAAATAGAATCTAGCTGATTTGGCATAGACCCTCATGGCATTGGTGAGCCGCGAGTGTGTAGGACTCCCAAGCCCGTCAACCACTTTCACGGAAGATCTTCAATATTAGACGAAATCGAAAAATGTCTACTGAGCTCTAGGTCAGGAGATGATCTACAGAGGATCCTCGTTCTCTTTGGCCTAGGCGGGATTGGAAAGACTCAAATTGCCATGACCTATGCGCATCGCCATCAAAAGTTATATCGCAACTGCCTGCATATTGATGTCAGTAGCAGGAAAAATCTACGCTCAAGCTTCGCATCTGCAGCGATGGAAATCAAGGCTCATTTAGGTGAAAACTTGCCGGGACAATACAATGGGCCGGATGATCCCAGTCCGGCTCAGGTCATATTCGTGAAGTCATGGCTCTCGCAACGCAGAAGTCGATGGCTCATCATCTTTGATGGTTATGACAACCCACACGACATCGACCTCAACTACTACATCCCGACTGGAAGCATTGGGGACGTCATTGTCACATCTCGCCAAAAAGCAGCTGAAAGACTTGGGTATGGGCTAACAGTGGATGCTATGCCTGATTCCGAGGGGCAAGATCTGCTTCTTTATTTGGCTCGGCCTCGAGGAAGTGAGCACACTAAAGAGCATCGTATTCGCGCCAAAGCCATCGCGGAATACGTTGGGTGCCTACCACTTGGGCTGGAGCTAGCTGGAGCTTGTATCTCGCAGATGAATGATTCTGATCTAAGAGGGTACGCAAAGTGGGTCGAAGATCAAAATCAAAAGTCTATTAAGGACACTCTCAAGGAATCTCCGTCTGGAAAATATCTCTCTCGATACCAGTTAGGGGTTTTCGATACATGGCGACGATCACTTGAAGCAATATCTTCGAAGAATGCTCCAGCAGCTTTGCTCCTGCAAGTCTTTGCTTTCTTCGATAGAGCACAGCTCAACATTCAAATCTTTCGCGATGCAGTACGTGTCAAGTTTTATTGGACACCATCAGGACAAATGCTTGAACTGAAACCAACATCTGCGGGTGTACCACAATGGCTAGTGTCGATGGGAACTGCTCAGGGGGGTCAATGGGATAAAACGAAATTTGAACATGTGATGTCCGATCTTGAAGATTTCTGCTTCATCAGGAAAGAGACCAAAAGTTGGATGAAGGAAGGAGAATACGACTACGATATTTGGATCCACCCCCTCCTGCATCAGTGGGCCAAGGATGAATTGCTTGCAGACCAGAAACGAGCCTTGGGTTTGGAAGCCATATGGATATTCATCCACAGTATTGATGACTGCGTCTTAGAGGCCGATAAAGACTTGTTACTCATGGATATTTCACATGCTTTCCGAAAGGTTAGTCGTCGGCTCCGTGCTGTTAGTTCTCAGACCCCGGGCATTTTCGAAGCAGCCCTTAGCAGTACGATGGAGGTTTTCCGCAAGGTACTCGACACCGAGGACCCAGTCTCTTTCCTCCACCGTAGTGGCCAATTCCAAACAGGAGGAGGAGGGGTGATGGACCATTATTCTGACCTTATGATCATGCTCCAAGACTTCCGGATGCTGTTGGACCAGGCATATTGTCCTGAACTCGATCCCGAACAAAAATGCAATCAAATTCCCCAATTCAGCTTTCATGATACTTATGCTATCTTACTAGCTTTTCAAGCCCAGAAACTATTTTTCTCTGAGGTCACAGATGCCGGTAACATATTTGACAGCGCAAAGAGCTTTTGCAACTGGGAATCGGAGTATGCTACCGCACTTTTGCTGTCGTGTGCTGTTGTCCAAGACGCTCTGCAGTGGGAAAAATTAAAGGACTGGGCTCCATTTATTGCTGATCTTGTCTTGAAACTTCAGAGTCCAAGAGAAGACCTAGAGTTCTCCATTTTGACTATCGCCGCATGTGCACAGCTGTCTATCTCGTTCACTTATGCTATCGGCCAGAACTCACACAACAACACAAACCCACTAGTTGATCCAATGAATCTCTTTGACGAGGAGAGAGACAAAGCGGTCACTATACTAAGCTCTGTTGGTCAGATAGCATTGCGGAGTCTGGAGATGGTCAAGGCATACCAAGATGCATTTGAAGGTCGAATACCACTGGCCCACATTACACTCACTTCAACAGTCCAATGGCAACTACAACTCAGTTATGCTTTCCACTGTCTGAGAGAAGGTCGTCCAGATCAGGCAGCCCCAACTTTTCGATCCGCGTTGAGTAACGTTACCGCCCTGAAAGGGGCAGATTCGGCCCAGGCAACGGCAAAGCAGATTGAGTACGCCGTCAAGACTCACCGCCAACTTGGCATTCTGAATATGAAGCAACGACTTATTCTTGAGCAAGACCCTGACCGCTCGCATGATGATCGCGATAATTTCTTGGACATGTTTGACCAGATTATAGAAAAACACCCTGAAGAGTTAGAGAAATTCCTCAAGTCGCCAGTCCATGGTGCAGACGATCATACGACAATAACTTTACGCCGCAAAATGAATGTTCCTGCGTCAGCTGCAACCACCTCAATGGGTCTTCATAAAGTCTTGGAAGATACAACCTCAGGCAATGATACCAGCAAATCAAATTCGTATTCTAAATTCCCATCCATCGAGCTGCGCCCACGAAGCTCTATTTGGCGTTCATCACACGTTTCTTCTGAAGACGCAAGTAAGAAGTATGAGAGTGTCGAAGCTGAATTGAGCCGTGCGCCTGGTGCTGTTATGCCTGAATATGTCACTGCATTAATTCAACGTCCGACGGCTCTGCTCGAGGGAGGGCCAAACACCGGGGAAGATGAAAGCTTGATGCTCAGGCGACAAGCCCATTTCACCCAAAGCCTCTATCCACCTATAATGGAGACTTCCGACCCTCGAAACGTACTTTTCATAGCAACTCTCACGGGAAAAACAATAACATTGCCATTTGAAGATTCGTGGGACACCGTCGCTACGTTGAAGGCTAGAATCCAAGACAAGGAAGGGGTCCCTCCAGATGAGCAGAGACTGATCTTTGCAGGCAAACAACTTGAAGACGGTCGCACTTTGCGTGACTATAATATGTAAGTGTTCCGGATGTTCTTTCACAATTGTCATCCTGCTTATTTGTGTATAGCCAAAAAGAGAACACACTTCATCTGGTCTTACGACTGCGTGGTGCTTGATCTGCGATATCTTATCTAGCATGCTTGAAGGTACTGGAGAACTAGGTGCAAAAATGAGGTAATTGACAACTACGATGATGTTCGTTGTCACCTATGACTACCATCGTGCAAACTAGCGAATGAAGTGGGCAATCCAAGTGAATTTACTGAGTTGAGGGCCTGGTATAGTCCCAAATCCGTGAGGTCCGCTTTATAGCCATGCCCAAATTTGATGGCTCAATGGCATCTGAGTCAGGGTTAGCGATGACGAGAAGGTAGGCGATATCACCGAAGTCAACATTAGCACTAGAGGACAATTTGAGATCTTGAGTAGTATCTAAGTAGAATTATAATGTTAGAGTAATGGCAGTTGAGAATTTCATATCGTATTGTCTACGTGAAATTACGAAACCCAACCCGACGCGTTGCCTGGCTCGGAGATGAACTTATGAGTTGAACGACTTAAGTTCACTGATTTTTCCCCAACGAGCAGAGTCACTGGCGAATTGCTAGACCTAATGCGCCGCATGCAGCGAAATTCATTCCCTGCGAGGCTGATTCCGCGATATCTAACTCTTCACTCCATCCTGCTTTCTCTCGCTTGCTGTTCGGCATTTCTTTCCTGACAGGAGCTTCGTGCTACGGTCCTGTAATCTGGATACAGGGCAATGCTTATGATAGCACAAGGGAACATCCGAAAAGGCTTTCAATGCCATCAAGAGGATGTTTGAGAATACAACCACAACCATAGTATTTTCTTCCTGTGAACCAAGTCCTTGTAGAGAAATAGCTAAAGAACAATCGCAAACTCATTGTTACTTAATTTATTTTATGGTAGATATTTGAGCCTCCTAAACCTTGAAGGGCTTTCCGCCACGCAGGGAGGGACGTTTTCACTCTTCTTGTCTATTCTGCCTACTGCACAGAACGACAATTAGCAAGTTTTTTGAAAGAAAGGCATGATAATTGTTCACACTAGACAAACATAGATAATGCCGAATGTCGAATGTGTAACAGACCAATCATCAAAGAAAAGATTCATTGTCATGCCTCCATTGTTCCTTTGTCTTGATGCGTTACTGCAAACTCACATTTCTGCGGGAAATTACGTGAACAATGTAATTGTATAGTTGAAGAAGCATCGTTGCCAATAACCAGAACCTCAATACACTCACCTTTACATAAAGATAGGTGTTTAACCAAAGAACCACTCAAGAAAGCAGCGGAAGCAACTTTGACAATAGTAAGACGACAACGAAACAGACAGTTGGTGGGAAAAGGGGAAGGTAGCTGTAGAGATGTGTTTCGGAACTACTTTTATCTGCACGAGATGTGGTCAGCAACACATCCGTTACACCAGACAATGTGACAATAACGAACCGCATCCAGTATATGGCTACACCTTCCACTTGGCCTTCCAACGCTGTGTTAGCTGCAACTCCGAGTCTCGAGAGACCCAACAAGAATACGAGCAATATCAGCTAGATATTGATCGTGCGAAACGATTAATGGAATATATGAGAGGTGAGTTATCGACACCCTATACCTCAGATGAAGTCGCTGAACAGATTTGTGTTTCAATTGAGAGTTATGCTGCCAATCAGGCTCTGCATCCATTTCGAGTACAGGTAGAATTGCAAGACTACATATTAGAAGACGAAACAGCTGTGGATGAGGAGCTGAGACACGACTTGGAAGAATGTCAACGGAGACAAAGAGAGATATTTTATAATGCGGACAGACAAATCACGGAGGAGGATATTTACTATCGAGCCTTAGAGATTATGGAGCGATTTAACATGAGACAAGCAGCACCGATTATCGTTCAACCACTCGAGGGTCTGACTCGTGTAGTAAGCCCTGTTCCTGATGATCGAACAGATGCTGTACCGCTGAACTTCTTGCAATGGACAGCAATACATGATAACACTGATCGCTCTGATGAACAAAATCTTCGAGCCGATATCCAGGCATATGATAGCTATTTACACAGCTTCAACAACGAGTACTTGGTAGAATTTGCTAGCTTACTTCATGAACTCACAAGAGATGAAAAGAGTCACGACTTCATTCCCACATCATCGGTTTCAAATCGACTGGAATCATTCAAAATCTGGCTTGCCCACCGTAGCTATCAAACACCGCATTACGGACAGGCCAATTACTACAAATATCTCCGTCAAAACAACGAGCAGCAACAGGCATTGGTCTTTTGGGAAGATTGTCAGCGACGTGCGAGAAACTATCGGCGATTCCTGAATTTTCACAATGGTGGCCAATGGGAAAGTTTCGAGCTGGCAGTTGAGTGCCTACCATCGGAGCATACAGCATTGGAAAGTCAGTCCTCCCACCTACAAAACGAGGTGCAAGAAACAAATTTCGAAGGAGAAACACTTTCAATGCCTTTTGGGGAGTGGGTCGAATTCTATCATGCATCGAAGTCTCACCAAGAACTGTGTATATTGACAGACGAAGAAAGACTGCGAGACGAGGTTCACGCTTACGAGCACAACTACTTGAAAACCTTCTCTTGTCCGCGCCAGCTAGCTGCATTCCGGCAGCTTTGTCATCAAATCAAGGCCAATCGAGTCAATTTCGACTTTGAGCCCACAGAATTCGATGAAAATGTGAACCTCATGAGTTTCCGAGAGTTCCTGAAATATGAATCCGTCGACATAACCGACTCAAACGACTGGGAGTGGTGTTTGACGAGTTATCAACTTGACCTTGTTGCCGAAGCCTCATTATCAATAGCACGAAACTTTGCTATTGCCAGAAAGGCATTGTGTCGAGCCAATCGGCTAGAATTGGAAGGATCCTCACGAGATGTTCAAGATACAGGACACGAACTTACAACTTGCAGCAAAGGCTGTGTTGTTCCAGAGTGTAGTTACGGAGTAGACTCCAGTTTTAACTTTGATAAGCTTCGAGCACAGGCATCTGACCATCACCTGAAATACAACATTGATGGGATACTGGAAAGCATTGAGCGTCAAAAGGGTAGTTGCGGTGCAAGACTTGATTCCGGATGGGTACGCTCAGAGGAATTTCGGGCTATTAATCTCTTCGGCATTCCATCCCCATGCTCACAACAAGCCCTACCAATTGCCATACATGAAGAACTACAAGTATGGGTCAATACTGTTGACGAAGATATAACTATGGATGAAAGCACAGCTCGAGAACCAGAGCAACATCCAGACCAATCACTAGCTAACCACAGCTTATTCCACCCACGACGATCGCAGTTGTACTCTATTGTTAGCCTTGAGGAAGATAGTGACCCACATATGTTCCAATTAGGAGGCATGCGTCCCCAATGGCCAGATCTCAATACTATTGGACAGATCGAAACAATTCATCAAATTGAGAGCCTGAATGACCAACTACAGTATGCTGCTTCGTGGTATCTTAATATGATGCTAGCCCAGACGCGAGAAGCACATGAGCGACTATCCGCGCTAATTCACAACAATGCCCTGGGCCAGCTTAACCCAGATTCAGAGGGTCCGCTGTCTAGTTACATGATCAGAAGACTCGAATTAGAAGAAGTCCGCGATCGGCGAGGAGATGAGATCGTTGCGACAATGGCAGGAGAAGAAGCCGATGAAGCACTCATACTTGAAAGTGAGCGTTTTCAAGGTGGTCTCCATCAGCTACTGCTGGACGAGTTGATCCGTACACGACATGTGCGGTGGGATCTCCACGATGTTGTTGACCCTGAAGACTTTCGAGAGGCCAACGAGGCTCGAGACCGCTTAATGTTACAGCAAGAGACTAGCCATCGTCACCGTTTACAGCACTATATGGAAGATCTCAGTCGTAGCCTCGAAGAGGTACGACATCTCGCTGGCCACGTTCAGATGAGACGAAACGAGCTGGTCCAGCGCCGTGATAGAGAGTATTTGATTTCTGACTCCCTCCAACTGCGTCGACAGATTCGCTCACGGCAAGGAGTGCCTGATCAAATACGAACTTTACTTGGCGATGAGAGTCGTGACAATGAGGAAGATGATCGAACGACAGAGACGCTTCAAGCAGAGAATAACATACTTCGTGAGTACCAACGTCTCAACCCACCCCGTACACCGTTACAGCAATCTGATGAGGTACTCGTTGACCCTGAGTTCGAGGAGATGCGCCAGGCTGCTATTACCCTTCTACAAATACGGTATGGACCACCGGAGCAAAATCACGCAGCGAGGGATGACCATGAGCGTCAGTATGCAGAAGAACAGCAGCGTCTCGAAGGCCTGTTACATGAAGCCAGCTCAGCTGTACATGCACAAGATCAGTTAGAGGTACGTCTAAACGAACGAGTGCGACGAGCTAATAGAATAGAACGCAACCTGAGACAAATACGTCAAACCCAAGGCGAAACAGCTAGACTTGTACGCGCCATTGAAATGGCTGTTAGCGTCCGCGAGCAAGCAGAGACAGATCTACATCAGTCTCTCGATCGAAGCCAAGCCCTGACTCAAGCCCGCGATGCATGTCATCAACACTTGCAAGAATTTCTCGCTCGTCGCGACGAAGAACACCATCGACGAACGGTGGAAGTGGCGAGACAAAACATTGACGGGGAGTCTGAGAGCAGTATAGAAGATTTAGATACCCAGATGGAGGTCCTCGAGCAACAAAACTACCCGTCTTCGGACTCTGAGCACTCTCTTGAGGACCTTGAGAATCTCGAGGACTATGAGGATTATGAGGAGTCTGAAGATTCTGAAGATTCTGGTTTTGAATATGATGAGAATTTGCCAGAAGAAAATCAGCTGTTGCTGGGTCCAGCATACTGGTACCCGCAAGAAACAGCACCGGGCGCTGATCCGTTCATGAGCCTTGACGATCTTATCAATGAACTCGGATATGAAGGTCTTCGCCGACACACTAGGCAGCCAGTCGTGGTAGGTCTAACAATAGAGGTGCCAGACAATCCTGACCGCATTGCACGCGATACACGCAGACGCTTGACAGTGGAGCGTGAGCTGCAAACTTCTAATCGTAGAGCTACTGGACCGTATGGTCGTGATGAATTTGCCAGAATGGTTGCATACGATCATGAGGATATTATGAGCGATGAAGAATATTGATTCGAGCCTTAAATTTTTTGAGAGAAAAAAGCATTAGATAGAATTCTAGATTGTCCACAGAAAGTTAAGTAATAGTAACCTTTTTCACTTCTCAGGGTAAATTTAGTTCAGTTCATTGTAGATTGTCAGAAAGGTAAAAGGGTAAAAATGGCGCATAACCACAAAAGTTTGTCCACGCATATTTTGAGTATTTGATCAAGAATTTACTTGTTGCATAATGAGATAGTGACTATTCACATCGTACCTAGAATTTCCGTTTCACGAATAGATCTCCCGCCTGTGATTCTTTCCCAATCTTGCTTGGCGCTTATGCTAGACCCTTTTTCAACGTTCCGTGTAGCCCTTACTATTTCAAATGGCAACGTCTTGACGTCTATCCATAGATTACTGCTTTATCACCCGTCGTCCACTGATTCTTTATCTCCCATTTCTTAACCTTCCACAAGCCATCGTCGCTATCCTTGACCAAATCCATATAGTAAACGCACGACACCGTGTACGAAGTGTCCTCTTCCTTGAATGCATCCTCTGGCCGCATATGATACGCGAGCGCGTGAGCGGTCATAGATGCCGTGTCCGCGCCATCTTGCAGCTCAATGCGGATATTGCTGGTGTAATGCGTCGTGACCAGATTGAAGATCTTGGTAAAGAACTCGCGGACTGAAGTCCAGCCCTCGATTGTAGCTTCGCCAGCGATGAATGTCATGTCGCTCTTCAGACATCCCGACTCTAACAGGTCCCAGTCATTGGTGTCGACACCAAGGATGGAGCGGTGGAGAGCATCTACGATGGCTTCGCGGGGACTAAGTGCTGTAAGTGTGACGGGGTTTGCCATTGCGTCGAGGGAATTGTATTGAAGGGGGGTTATTTTTGGCCACAGTATGATTGCTGTGATCATAAGTACCCTTACCTTCTAATGGCCAAGCTATTATACTTTATTTTTTTCTGCTCTGTTACTATGTTCTGGCAGCATGATGCGCTAACATGGACTTAGCGGATTTAAAAGATGGGAGTGAAGAAGGCTAGGATTTGACGGAGTTATACGACGGGGATAAAGCACTGCTCCACATCCCCTGATTGTATTCAGTCCCGTACGAGAGCAGAAACTGGCTATTAATTACTACCTTTCTTTTTAATAAGGATCTAGGGCTTGGACACAACCCCTAGTACGGCATTGTAGGTGTAAAGAGCTTATTGGTAAACCTGAAACGAAGTGACATCTTTTAACAAGAAAAGAAATTTACAAGCGCTTGAGTCTAGAAATACTGTGGTATGGTTTCTTGTCTGTTGGTAGTGTTACAAGCTGCTATATCTGATTGAAATTGCTCTATATTTATATTATAACTAACGACAAGTCTCTAGACTTTTAGGGCTGCAGCAAAAAACTCTTGACAAAATTAAGTATTAATCTAAATTCGAAAGCGACAGAGCATGATAACACCTGTTGAGCTATTATATCTCGATTAAGTGAAGTACGCAAACATCCAGCACCTATGATAAGCAGAGAAGCAAATTTACATGAAAGTGTTGGCACTATTACTAATTCTTCCCATGCTGCACAGTATGTCGAACTGATGTAGAACCTAGCGTGATTCTATAAGCTTCCAAGACCAGCCAAGTAGCTGATTTGGCTTTGTCTTGAGCTTTCTCAAGCATTTCAACCGATTTTGATCACCGCAACACTTTAAAAAACACAATAGCAGAATTATAAACCTGAATAGGTGCATTTCATCTTAGTTCACACACCAATGTTCATCTAGCACTAGCCAACATTAAAATCAGATAAATTCTCCGTTACACAAGAAATATGATTAGGTCACTGTCCTTAGGAAGATGAACTGTCTGATGATGAGGAGTCTGATGATGAGGAGTCTGATGCGTCTTCAGCAGCCTCTTCGGTATTCCAGCCACTTCCCGAATCCCCCGAGCCATCTGATTCTTCAAAAACAACTTCAGCCTCATTATCCTCATTATCCTCATACTCCGGGCCAGGCTCTTCCTCCTGTTGGTCGTATACTGGTGCGTCCTCCTCCTTTTTGTACTCTGGCACCCAATCCGCCATCTTATGTCGGGTGATTCTCTGATATATTTATTAGTATTGTACAGTGTTAAGAATATCATGGATAGGCACAAAGGTCCATACCTAGTTCTTAAAGAGTTTACTAAGGCTTATATCTTTAACGTCTTCGTCCTAAAGGTTTTGAATGATGGATGTGAGTTTCTTCCAGCGTAGAGCGCATAGGTATTTATAGATAAATATACCAAAAGACCCACATACAGTACTAGTCTCGGCTCACAAACGTCACTCCAAAAATAGGATAGCTGCATAGAGTGAGCCAATGGGACTATAGGACGGCGAGGGCGATTAATTGAAAGAGTTAGTTGAAGGAAGTAGAAAAGTGAGGCGGTCGAAAGATGAGGCTAGATGATTGGAGACTGTTCATTCATCGGCAGCCACTGCTCCCAATCTTTTCATTATATGTATCATCAACACACGTCAAATGGCTGCGGCACGCCACGCTACAGCCTTACAACGTGTCACATCAGATAGAGCCCTGCCAAACCCTTTGCTTTTTCTGAGCTTGGTTCTTCTCAAGAGCATTGAATTGGCGTATAGTACTACTGGTTAGCCCGGCTAGTCTGAAGTTTGCTGTATAGTCTTATCAACGTGAGGCAATGAGTGATCTTCGAGTTAGCAAGATATCTACCTGTGTCGGAATATTGACTAATGTTACAACCAGACGAGCCAGTAGATGAATGATAGCCGGGTAATTGATTCTTTCTGTTCGTCATTGACAGCATTAGGCATGCCACTAACCTGGCGTTTTGGCGCATTGGCAATGATCGTATAGAAGTGAACTTGTATAGCAATATTGTACAACATGCGAAATTAGATCGTTATACACTGTCCAAATTCTTAAGTTTTACTTGATTCGACGTACCCAATTTGCTCACCCTAATAGCTACAAGGTTCATAATGAATAATAAAATTATATTGTGTTTTAAATTTCGATATAAACTTCCAATAAGTGTCAGGAGTAAGAGGCATTTCATAGTACAGCTTCAATAAACAATTTCGTTATTTAAACCACTCTCCACATCTCGAGTGCAAGAACAGAGTTGCAAATTTAATTTTCAAAGTTGAAGAAGCTCAGAATGTTAAGAGGCCGCTATCAAAAAGGATAGGAAACGCAAGTCGTGACGACTGTCCTATTACCAAAGAAGCCGCTATGTCATCCACTTAATAATCGAAGGTTTCAATACACGAAAATGAAGTCCTCATTCTTCAAGTCCGTAATATCTGCAAACGCTTTGTCTGCCTCTCGTGGACCACTTGTCTGATTGATACCTTTTCCCAATTGGGCAAGATCTATCTTTCTCATCATAGATTCATCAACGAGGACAGCCGATTTTCCAACTGTAACCCGCTTTTTCGAGTGGCTAGAGTTGAGATATCTGAGGTATAGTACAATGAGACTGTCAATATTAGGAATGGTTTTCGGTCAGTTGGATGTAGAGACGTCTTACCCAACCAACACTTCGACAAAAATAAACATGCAAAGATTAGAAATAAGACCCTTACGATAATACGGCTTGTCTTCCGGGCTATATAGGAGAGGACCGATGATATTTCCTGTACACATTCCGACAAAGACCATTCCAGTTACGACCTTTCGCTTAGTGTCGCCCGCGGTGTTTTGCACATGCCAAGAGTAAATCAACGGAGTAATACCTGCTAAGAAAGAGGTGAGATAATAAGCGAAGAGTAAAACGCCTTTACTACCTGGTCCACGGGGAAGGGCGAGGAGAATAGATGCTCCGACAATGCAAGGCAGAGCTAGGATAGCAATTACAATTCCCTTGCTTTTGATTCGAGTTGCTAGCCACCCGCCAACTAGGATAGCAATAACATTTACGGCTCCGAAAGGGATGTTGAATAAAATGGTCTTGAAGCTGTCAAAGCCAAATGATTGCACAATCAGTGGCCCAAACGTGCCGATACCGCCGGATGGAATTCTGGTTATTGTTAGAAAGGGCAATCATCCAAATGGTGCAGATAAGGTACGATATTGCCATAACCAGGAAAAACCAGCAGTATGATTTAGGGTCGATGAATGCTTCTAAGACATGGTCCCAACGCCATTTTCTAGAAACGATACCCATTTGATTCGCTCGTAGTCGTTCAATTGCAATATCTCTCTCTTCATCTTTCCAAAACTTTGCTTCCATCGGCGAGTCAGGGAAGAATATGAAGGAGAGAACAGAGAAGACTAAGGTGAGAGCACCGCAATATAAAAATATGATCTATTTATAGTCAGTTATAAAGTCGAAAGTAGCCCATGATATTTAACCTGATACGAATGAAGCTTGTCGGAGACAATGTGACCCAAGCCATACGTGCTCAAGCTCCCAAACTAACTTTCATTAGTTACTGTTGCGTTACAAAAAGATTGTATGCAAGGAACAATACCACAAAGGTAAATCCATTCATAGCGTTCCATGCAGAAGTTCTATTAGTTTGCTCACTCCGACGCCACCACATCTGCGTAACGGCAACAAGAGAAGGACCTGGTATTATGAGTCTCTAATAAGCAGCAAAGACAAATAAAGCCATACCAATCAAGCTTTCAAAACTACCCAGCATGAATCTCAGACCAAGTAGACTCTTGAAATCTTTCGCTGATGCCATACAACACATGGTAACTCCCCACATGAAGATTGCCATCGAAATTAGTTTACCAGTTGGCAGCTTCACAAGCAAAACGGCACCTAGCGGTTGCATGACTAGCTGTGCGAAGTAGAGAATTGACCCAAGCCATGAGTATTGTCTACCAACAAGCCCTGCGTCTTTTTGAATGTTGAAGACGGAAGTGTAAGACAGTGCTGACTTATCGAGCTGTTGCAGAAAGTAAGCTCCAAGCATCAGGGGAAGTACACGCAGATCAATTTTGCGTAGAACTCGCTTCTCTTGCTCGACTGTGAAGACTACATTCTGGTCATGGTCTAAAAGAGCAGGTATGTCCTCTCTTGCAAATGTTGGTATTGGATCTGATTGTGCTGTTATTGTATCGTTTGTTTCTGGAGAAGATGCGCGCTGGAATTTGATGTCAGACATAGCTGTTTCTTGTGTAAGAGTGATCGAATTCAGATGACCGCGTGTAGATGGTGCTTCAATTCCCTGGTGGGAACACCGACTACTTATGAGCACGCTCAGGCAGTTCGTCCGTATTGAACCAGGATACGATCAGGGGCCTATATAAAACCGTTCTCTTTCGAAAAACTTGACTATTATCAACCAATCAAGCTATTCTTCACAAATATACGACTTCACGCGGTTCTACATTTTACCAATATCTCAATTTTCAACCCAAAATTTACCTGATATACTCTCTCATCGTAATTAGAGCCGTATATCCTCTCCCCATGGGGAACCATGATTCGGGTAGCTTTGCAGCCAAACAATGAACTACCCCAGTATCGTTGAAACATTCTCTTCCCCGCGTCCAACGTTTAATTTTAATTATTAATATGGCCAACACCTTGTCGATAATCACTTGGCTAGCTTCAAAACCCGAAAGTTTGTTAAACTGAAGGGGACGGTCCAAGAGTGGGCGAGAATGGGACAATATCTTACTATAGTTACAATCTACTTATCATGATTGACGGAGAAATCAGATTGCCTGAATCAGCAAGGAGAAACATTAACCAGTCTTGGCCATGTTAAGGTGAAGCTGTCACCGAGAGTGGGGACTATCTTTTGAATGACCCAAAAGACATCACACGTGACCTTTTACATCGAAATCACATTTCACTTCTAAAAATCTTAGTTGTTGTAGGAATTCTTCTGCTGATCCTGGTTTACATTCTGCTTTCTGCTTGAGATTTTGTCAATATGGTTAAAAGATATGCAATCATTGGCTGTGGAGGCCGAAGCAGCTTCTTTTACAGCGCTCTTGCAAAAGACTACCTCATCACCTCTCTCATTGTTGGACTGTGTGATACCAATCAAACCCGTATGAATGTTGCAAACGAGAACTTAAAATTGTTATCGTATCCATCTGCGCCAGTGCCGACTTACAAAGCACACGAGTTTGAAAAGATGATCACAGAAACGAAACCCGATGAAGTGATCATCACAACTATGGATCGCACACACGATATTTATATCATCAAGGCGATGGAGCTGGGTTGCGATGTGATAACGGAGAAACCTATGACAATTGACGAAGTGAGATGTCAAGCTATAATTGATGCTGTAAAGCGGACGGGAAGGAAGGTTAGAGTAACTTTTAATTACCGATATGCACCCCACAACACCAAGGTTTATGAGTTGCTAGGTTAGTCTATTTAGTATCTACTTTATCTTCTCACCTACTGCTACGAATTCTAATTCTAATATCCCTCAAAAGGAAATGGAGTAATTGGAAAAGTGAACTCAATCCACTTCGAATGGGCGCTCAACACCTCACACGGCGCCGATTATTTCCGACGTTGGCACCGTGACAAACGAAATGCTGGCGGTCTTCTCGTCCACAAATCAACTCATCATTTTGATCTCATAAATTTCTGGCTCCGTTCGTCGCCTGTGTCTGTAATGGCCCATGGTGGACTCATGTTTTATGGACGCGAAAATGCTGAGTCGCGCGGTGTAACGGATTTTTACACTCGTGCTCATGGTAGCGAGGTTGCCAAAAAAGATCCATTTGCATTGCACTTAGAGGAGCATGAACAGTTGCGCAAAATGTATCTAGAAGCTGAGCACGAGGATGCCTATTATCGGGATCAGAGCGTGTTTGGCGATGGAATTAGTATTGAAGATACTATGGGAGTCTTAGTTAAGTATAAGTGCGGGGCGATTTTGACATACAGCTTAATTGCCTATTCCCCTTGGGAAGGATTTAGAGTGGTATTCAACGGGACGAAGGGGAGGTTGGAGTTGGATGTGGTTGAGATGAGTTATGTTAATAGCGGTGGGGAACAGGGGGTGGAGGGCGCGTTGGAGAAATGTACGATTACACTGAGACCGTTATTTGAAACTCCCAGAGAGATCGAGGTAGAAGGAGGCTTGGGAGGCCATGGTGGTGGTGACCCCGTGCTTTTGAATGACTTATTTGGCGACGGAGTTGGAGAGGATCGATTTGGGAGGGCAGCGGATCATATTGACGGTGCTAGAAGTATTTTGACAGGTATAGCAGCTAACAAGTCACTCAAGACCGAGGGGGTTGTGTTTGTCAAGGACATATTAGACCTGATAGTATAGATAAACTTCTTGAATATAATGCAAAATCGTGGAATATCCTAATTTCGCTTATTTTCAGGGGCTGTGGAGCCGTGTAAGTGCGTGGTATCGATGTCCACACAAGCAACTTTGTGGGACACCACAGCGATTATTCGGCTTTTATCTATCACTTTATGAACCCTTTATTGCTTGTGTAGATTCTTCTTCCCTCCTCTTTTTAAAATAAATGTTGCATTTTGGCCTTGGTTTCCCCTATTTCGACCACAATCTCCAAATCATCAGCTCCCTAGTTGTTAAATACAATAAAGTCGACACGGAATAATGTCGTATACCAAATCCTGATCAGCAGTGATCACTTACTGCATGTGAAAAATGGTGATATGAAGCTGAACCAGCATGTTTAACAGATGCAAACTACATTGTCCCTGGAAAGGGTCTTCTTGGACAAACTAGCATTTCATTATTATTGTACATGCTATATTCAGCAGTAAGAACGCAGTTGACTATTCTTAAAAAGTTTATCAATTCGATCATCTACAATATCATCTTTACATCTGCTTTATCAATCGAGACCTGACTCATTTCAATGAGAGGCGCAAACCCAGAAGCTTCACCCACCTACTATATAAACCACTGGCCTTACTTGGCAGTATCTTCCTTTACGTTATCTGAGTCTTGATAGAGCCCCAAATATGTAGCTTTTAGCCGTCCCATTAAATGTTCATCAGCCGTGATTGCCTTCTTACCTTCCGGCCCAACGCCATTCAAGCTTCTCAGCTCACTAACCATCTTGCTAGGAATTGGTTCTAAGATAGTGGTACCAACAGGATGAGCAAAGAAAGCCATGCTGTATCGGTCTTTTCCACCTTCCGGTCCTGTTTTTGGGAAGACAACCCGATGAACTGTAGACTTAAGAAGACCGTTTGTCCAGTAACATAGCAGATCGCCAATATTGACGAGTATTGGAGGTGACAGATCTGATTCAGTTCCGGGAGGGAATACCGGGACAGGAGTCCACTGAGGAATCGACGCATTAGGTCCGAACTTTTCGAATATTCACAGAAGGAGTTGGGTGGTGTGAAACTGATGACTTACAGATGCAACTGAACTATAGTCTTGGACACCATCAAGAGACAGAGTCGAGGGTGGTACAATTTCAAGACCTGGCTGGCCAGGACGTTGAAATAATAAAGTTATGCTGCCATAATCACTGTGAGCACCAGCGCGAATATCTACCGAAGGTTGAAAATCAGAGCCTAAAGGTATAGCTGGGTAGTGTAGTAGTCGCAAGATGGTGCCACTAGGTCCGCCTTGATGTCTAGACGAGAGCCATTCCGTACCACCGGCTTCACTATCGATCTGCAAGCTGTCAATGACCTTTACAAACCGAAGGCATATTGGAGATCAATACTTTAAGCCCAATTGCGAAGAGGGTAAGAATCTTCAAAACTAATCTTTTACAGTGTTTGTGAAATCCATACAGGTCGTCCTCATGATCCACAAGGGATGCTGGTATGGGTTGTTGAGGCTTGCCATCACGAAATTCAGCGAGATTAAATGCCCTAGAAATTTCAGCTGAAATAATTGACGGTCTTCTACAATATGGTATCTCACTCTTTAAAGTCACCAACCTACAATTTGAATTAGCTTCTTTTCATTAGAAAACTAAGAAAAAGTTACTTACTCTCTGATTCTTGGCATCGAGAGTTTCAGAATGCATTCCTGACCAACCACGGTTCTAGATGAAGGCTTTAGGAAAGAGTGTTGAGGTGTCTATTTGTAGCTGATTCGACTTACGTTCTCAGCAATCTTGCATAATTGCTTTTCCTTAACAGGAGAGGAGAAGAATTTCTTTGACTTTGGACGATTAGAACTGACATCTACTTGTACCGAAAAGACCCACCAATTCAAATGCTTTCTCAATTTCTTCCAAGGGAATATCTTCACCCTGACTTTTGACGTAAACAAAGCCGAAAGTTGCAGCTGCGTCCAGAAGCGCTTTTGCGATGTTTGGATCTGTACTGCTGCCGGCAACATCAATGACTGGAATCTCAGTAGTATTGACGGCGGCCACGTTCGACATGCTGAGATGTCTGGGGTGAATATCAATTTATATTTATAATAAGTCCCTATACCGTTTAGGATGATATGTCCAAAAGTGGAAAGATTACGAGACACCGAGCTGTGGAGAATCACGTGGTGTTAGAGTGGATCGGGCGGATGCAGGGGCCCACCCGCTAAGCCCCACACCAGCTCTTGAGGCTCACGGACATTTTAAAACAACACTACAATCCCCAAAAGATACAATCCCATTCGCAGACCAACCTCTCTACAACTATACAATTTCTTCATACTTCTCGGCATTTCCCTTAAATTATACGCCATTCTACCAAATAAACATACCCCATCGGGCTGAATTCCATCTCTCCATTACCACAATTCACTCCAGTTTCGCCCAGTTCGCAGTTGTACAAAACAAGCCAATCGCACTCTTAGAAGACATCACACGCATACACATAGCTTGGATACACATACGACCAACTGAAAAGGAACATATTTCAAAGGAAGAACTTCTACTGCGAATTTCATACATCTGGGTAGCAGCCCTGTCTCCCTTCACCATGCCTTGTAAGTCAATACATTTCTTATTTTGTCAATATGTGAGCTTGCACGCAGCAAGCGCCACAATCCGGCGACTTTAATCTCGCAAACCTGTCCAACACTATATTGGACAAAAGCACTCCTCGACTGCATTCTGGCAATGCATTCACCTCGGGAGGAATCAATCAAAAAATCCGAGAAAGACGTGAGGATCGGACAAATTTTCAAGCGGACTAGGCACAGCAAGGCTACTGGTCAGTAAATGTCAGCGAACTGAAGGACAACAACAAGTTTTGGTACTCGGTGCGTCGACATGTAGTCCAGGGGACAAAGGCAGCGAAACCAGAGTCGTCAACAATAACTGCTTCTTTGGGGTTTGCAACGCAAGTAGTGCCAAGATTATAACGACAAGACTTGCAGATAAGAGATCCAGAACGAAGCGCACTTCCAAGAGACGACGTCAGAGGGTCAATCTACAAAAGAGGAAACATTGAAAATCGCGCCGGATTGCAGCGGCGTCAATGAGCAACTGGAACTAGACCAGCTAGTATTACAAACAGATTGTATATTCCGGAAGACATCACGGCCCGTATTCAGATTACAATCAGCCAAGCTACACAACGTCTTCCAAGCACGCCATATACTGGTTTAATTGATCAATGTGACTTTCATCAGCCAGGGACAGGCAGGGAATGCAGAAGGGTCCGTGGATTGTCCACGGTGCGTGTGCACCAACTATAATGAGTGGCTCGATCAGATCAGAAACCTCCCAGGCACTGCAGGTCTTTTAAAGAAACCGCCATTAGACTCAATTGCTCTACACGGTGGAGAAACTTTGCACACCCAAGCCAATACGGCTGTTCTTGTTTCCTTGAACTACAGCCAGGAGGAAATATTCGAAGATTGTTCGCAAAATCTGTTCGATCCGCGTCATTCGCGAATAACTTTGGAGCGATCACTTCCAGGGAAATAATACACCAAATAATTTGCAGCATTGCAATATCCAGTGGCAGCAGGCAGATCCACATAGTTTCTTCCAATTCCATACCGCATATAGGGTTTCGCAAGAGGGACCCCAATATATAATCAATATCATTCAGAATTCCCAAAATCATTTCGCCGTGTATGCCCGAAGCGAAGACTAGATTTTGGATAGACTGGTTCATCGCCGACCGATGCATTGCCTACCCTAGTTCCCCCTAGAGACAAATGCGGAGAACGATGCAACTGCTATCGGCTCGACACCGGCATCTTCATATAGCTTCAGTTCAAAAATTTCAAAAAATATTACTAACTTTTTATCTGCAGCTATTCGAGATCCCTCTATCTACTCCAATCCAACGTAAGCTTGTCGTCCCTTCATCTTGCGAAGTTCCTCTGCTGATCCGTTTCAGTCGGATGCCATTTAGCAATGACCCGGAAGAAATGGTTATTGGCGTCGAAGCTACTGCCTATCTCCAAACTATAATGGAAGAAAACCCCGAGCCTCTCCTTGCTGCTCTAGGCGGCTTCCCCCTTGTTCTCAGGGAAAACATCGAAACGGAATTGAACAAGTGGAAGGAGAATAACATGAGGCCCGTCTTTATATTTGAAGGTCAGCCGATCGTCGGACAAGATGAAATGACTCTGCGTAATGCAAAGACTTCTCTTGAAATCACGCAAAGTGCTTGGCATTTGTATGGCGAAAATAAGCCAACCGATGCTGTAACAGCCTTTGGTGCCTCAGGTATACTTGATTCAATACGTCCCCTCTCTAGTTCTGACGTTCGACAGGTGCTGTTCGTATTCAGGAATTATATCCCATACTACAAGACGTCATATCCGAACGTGGACTACCCTTCAAGATTGCGCCTTTCGGGGCCTGTGCCATGGTAGGTATACAGTCTCTCTTAAAATATCAATCTAATCTAGTCTAGCTTGCGGCTTTGGACACCGGAGATGAACCATTTATTGATGGCATAATGGGTTCCCAGGAGCTATTACTGTACAGAATCAATGATGCAATTCTATTTCCACCCACAGCTACCAATTGGGAGAAAAAGGTTTTCTACGGAGTCGAAAAGTCAGAGCTAATCAAAAAGCTTAACATATCACCGCCGGAAATCTTTGTAGAGTAAGTGAAAAAAATTCGTACAATGGCAATATAATTGCTATCTTAGAGCAATCTTCGAGTTTTAGATAGCTAATCTTGTGTTCTGGAATAGTGCACTTTTGATGACCGGTACCTCTTTTCTCCCACAATTTCCACAGGCAAATACAGTTTCTGGGGTAGCCTCATTTTCTATCCGAGATGCATACAACGGGCTCCGAGCCCACAACAAGTCTGTCATGGCTTTCGCAGCACACTATAGTGATAAGATCCGAGAAAGTGATCCGGACTGGCTCGATAAATACCAGAAGGCGAAGATGCAAGTCAACCACTGCGTGACATTAACCCCGGACGGACAGTATAATGTGCAGGACCGGGAAAGCTTGACAATCGATAGCGTTAAATATCTAGGCCTTCAACTACCGGCCGAACTATATCACTATATGTCGGAAACAATGATTGGTCCCAGAGTCATGAACTCCCTTACATGGCTCGATACAGTCGTGTTCCCAACGTTAGATGGGGTGGAGTCCGAGGAGTATAAGCGCCTTGTCACTGTTTCACTACCGCCTCTGCGAGAGAAAATGGCAGCGCTCATTGCTTCCCGTTGTGCTCGTGCTCTCCAGCATTACAATCAACACATGAGATTTTGGTTTGACGACACCTTGAGGCCAGAACTTGTTCACAAGGATAAGCAAGAGGAAACAAACAAGAAGATCGAGACATGGGCTGTCGGGGATGCAGATCTCGCTGCGGTTCAAGGTCTGCCCACAACAGAACCAGGAAAGTTGGCGTTTGCGGCTCTATCTTTGCAAAAGAAAGACTTTCCAGAGAAGTCCATCTCGAAAACTCGGGTGGACAGCCTGGATACTACATCGGAAATTCTATCCAATTCTATATGGCGCTTAATGCATCTCCGAGGCTATGTTAATGATCAGCACAAGCTCTCAGTCTGGGGTGAGGCTCTGGCGGCTACCTTACAGGCAGTCAGTCCTATTGTGAAGAATTATGATGATGCCCAACACCTTGAAGAAGCTGCATTCCTGGCATTTGAACTTCTCCAATTCGATAACCTCAACTCACGTCATCCTCACCCAGAGCTCATTGGCGGCCCCTTACGAGGCTCCGATGAACAAAAAGCAAGCTGTATGTTAGTAAGTCGCACTGCGTGTCTGCTCAAACTCCGTCATAAAAGCGTTGGATACACAGGACCTCTAAGTAAGAACTTCCTTGCATACTATTCCATTATCAAGGCTGTTCGGGAAGCCGATCGTGATCTGTTGGAAGGAATTACGGCTTCAATGTTCTTAAGCAGCCAAGCCAAACGATCTCGCACCAAATATCGCGAAATCGGTCAAGCGTAAGTCCCCCTTTCCTAATTGCATAGACAATCATATTGACATCTTATACAGCCTTCCTTTCGGTACGGATATCAATATTGGTATGGGTATTGCTGTAAAGACCTATCTAGACGATGCCCTTAAAGTAAGTACTTCGCCCGAAGAACGAAAGGCGGCAAAGGATGGCTATGCGGAGAAGTACCTTCCCCACGGTGTCAATATTTCGGAGGATCTTGATGTTGCGTTCGCATTCTTTGATGCGCTATACAAAGGCATCAAGGTCCTCGGCAGCGAAATTTCCTCGGCAGACGTAAAGGCTTGGGACGATGCTAAGGTGTATCTTGACGCTCGCCGGTAAAGACTGGAAGGTTGGGCCGCCACTTCTTTGATCTCTAGTCGCCTCAATGGATACACAAAAGGATCGGTGATGAAAATGAGGTTTGAGACCTGGTTTGTAGGGATCAGCATAGCCTCTAAAACTAGAATATCTCGATTGAGGCTGCTTATCTACCTACACCAAGATTAGCAGATCAGAACAATAGCGGTCAACCTTAATCACGTTCATCTTTTCTTCGTGAATATCGGGCTTGAGCGTCGTCTAATCACTAGTGCTAGTGTGTAAATTCTGAAAAGTTTAGCGCAGGAACATAGTAGGTGATTCGCGGGAAATGAGATGATCTGTATCCTCTGCAACCAGCATTTCAAATTAAGGGCCATGGATATATACTAGGTAATGAAAAGTATCATTATATTTAATTTGGATGTTAGAACTGTAAACTCTCACTAATTCATCAAAGCTCTGTATGACCAAACGCATCCTTGGGCGGCGCCCGCGGACCTGGCTGTATACGTCCTCCCGCAATGTCCATCACAAAAGCTTCCACTATCTGCTCAGTAATTGCCTTACCCTGCTCATATGGGAACACTTGTCCTACACTAGGATTTTGTACCGCTAAAGCTGGGAAAAGGCCAGGTATAAGGCCAAGTGCTGGAGCCATAGCTGCATACTCCACCGCATCAACAGTTACGAAACTAAGATACTCTGCATATCGTTTCGCCAATGCCCTGAAAGTCAGTTTAAACCCGTTTCTTTCCTCCTCCGTTTCTCCAAACAGATAAACAAGTGATTTTCCTGACTAAAAGCACTATATTAGCCCTAATTGAGAGTCGATAGCTAAGCACACCTACTCTCAAGTATTTTAACTCATTCCCTCGCGTTATCTCCCCTACCATCGGTGCAGTCACAAGACCCAAAAAGCTTTCCAAAACATCAAGCTTCCATTCCCCGCAGATTGATTGTGGCTCCTCGCTATCCATATATCTGACTACGCATCCTGGAGAAACACCTTCGTTCACAGCGAGACTTTGATCCGCAGTTCCGAACGTAAACTTATCTTTATGTCGAGTCGCTAGTATATTGAAATTGTATGTTAAAGTTGCATCTGAGGACTCTATATAGGCTATGAATACGATTTCGTCGCTCGTTTTGAACTCTGCGATATTTTTTACGTCTAAAGTTGCAGTGCTGTGAGAAATGCGCTGTAGATATGCGGAAATCCTAGATCGAAAAATATCAATAACCACATGAGCACCTACGTAGGGTTTTTTCATAAGCTCAACTTACGCTGCGGATTTTCGAGGTCCTCGATATCTCTCGACGGTATAAATCTCAGTTTTTCTTTGTCGTACAAGTCGTATCGTAGGATATGAGATGATTTCTTGGTCTTTGCAAAATGCTACTTCGGTAGTACAGTCGATGCTGTACATTAATTTTGTTGCACCCTCTACAGTGTGTAACCATTCAGGTTCTAGGGCTTTACATGGTTCTCTAAAATAATCATTTAGTATAGTCTAGCAGAATATGGGACTTCTTACGTCCATGGCTAAAGAGCAAAGGAATCATTAGCATTTATAATACGGGTTCTTTTGATGATAGGAGATTGCGTACTGCCACAACTGTGATGAATAGTTAGCTTTCTGATCCCATATACAAAATTTGCAGATTTCGCAAACTGAAATTTCATTTCATGAATTGGTCTTGTATTAAACACTCACAAGCTACTAGAGCATCAACATTTTCTTTTGATAAAATGCCACTAAGCTCGTTACTGGATATATGTTCCCAGCCAAAAACCACACCTGCGAAAGCGATTTGAAAAAGAATATTGACATGCATCTATGCGAAGTTCTTGTATAGTCAATAAACTCAAGTGAAAGCAGATCGAAAAAGACTCGACATTGTGTTACTAGAGGGGTTGCTACATGGGGAGCTTTTTACCCCTGATTGATGTTCGTCTCAGACAGGGGTTAGCGGATGTTTCTCGCTAAGCGAGCCAAGCAATTCCTCCCTAAGATGCCATTTGCGTTTCATACCCATAAGCATTGATCCTCTTTTTGACGTTTTCGTCTCAAGTATTTTACCTCTCAAACATTCCGGGAATTGTGATTTGACGATTTCTGCTAGTAGGCACACTTCTTTACTCCCCTGCATAGCTAGGTTCTCAACCTCCCCTCCTGTTCTTATATACGTCAACTTCAGCTTCCCCCTCATATTTCTTATTTTTGCCAAAATAGTATACCAAGATGATACTTCTAGCTTCTCTATATATCTTGATATGCCTGGCCGTATTTGCCAATGGCAATAACCAACAAGCTTCAATGGGAATTAATGGAGCTTGTGCGCATCCTCCATATAAGATTCACATTTTCTCCACATCCCCTCTCGTAATCTACATATCAGAGTTCCTCAGTATTTCAGAACGGGAACATCTCTTGTCCGTAACGTAAGTTCTGCAAACCCAGTATCCCATTTTGACACATAACGCTGACACTTCTTTTTAGCGAAAACACTTTCTCCAACTCCGCTGTGGCAGACCAATCCGGCTCCCAAGGTCTCCAACAAACCCGCACCTCAAAGTCAACCTCAGTTCCCCGTGATCCCATCATCGACTGCATAATCTCCCGCGCTCTCACTATTCAGAACCCAGCATTGCCACGGTCTCACGTCGAGCCCCTTCAACTGGTCTCCTACACTCAAAATCAATCATACCACTTCCACACAGATTGGTTCACTAATCCATCTCTCGCCTCCCCTTCTCACGGCGGAAATCGCATTTCTTCCTTCTTCGCTTACGTTTCTGTCGATCCCGAAACTACAGGAGGCGGAACAAATTTTCCTGTATTAAATGCCCCGCACGGGGAAGAGTGGTGTGGGATTGTAGATTGTGATGCGGAGTGGGAGGATGGGGTTACTTTCCGGCCGGTGGAAGGAAACGCGATCTTTTGGATGGATATGGTGGAGGAAAGAGGGGTGATGGTAGGTGATGAGAGGACCCTACATGCTGGATTACCAGTGACTAGTGGAGGAAAGGTAGGAATGAATATCTGGACGAGGGAGGGAAGGTTAGGAAAGGAGTTTGGCGGAGAGGATTGGGTGGAGGAGGGAGAATAAAACAAGCCTCCGTACTAAATTACAATTAAGATGTAATATCATTGATGAAGGATGAGAAGACCAATCTTAAAAATCTCTTAGCTTAACTCAGATTAATAAAATGTAGTAGGAATAAGCGATTGCTTAACGCGCAGTCGATCTGTACCTAATATTCAAGAGATCTAATTTACACTTATGGCTTTTCAAGTGGTGATATTCTCAGTCGAAATCAAAGCAGTAGTATTGAAACTTACTCTTTTAACCGACTTCCTATTTGTATGAAACAAGCAGACTTTGGAAAACGTCTTACATGAAATACTCCTTTCTCATACGGCTGCCCAATCAATTGAAAGGGGCATTATCACGTGAAATACACACAAGCGAGATTTGCCTGGAATTCTCCAACGCTTTCCACGTATATTCTAATACTTTAACTATAGCAAGCACGTTTGCTGCATCGAGAACGACATAATGTCCTTCACCTTATTTCCGCAGCTTCCTGGCGAAATGCGTGACTCGATATGGCTCGCAGCCATCCAACCCCGTATCGTAACTATACGCAAGGTGGAGTCTGAGCTCTTCCTTCATGTACGTAGCACAACGCCAATTCCACCAGCTTTGCATGTATGCAAGGACTCTCGAAATCTCATGGTAAATGCAGGGTATAAGCTTACATTTGGTCCGGCCAATCCACCAAATGATACTGATTCGGATGCGGTGAGCTTTCTTTCTTGTCGCCCATTCATCTTCTCCATGATAGCTGGGAGCCATGGCGGAATACAAAGATGTGTTGATAATTGTAGCATACATTGATGGCTCTAGAGCTCTCGGGGGAATCTCATCGTAAAGATAAAGGGACCTTGTTTAAAATGAGAACATACTGAATATTGATGTTAATCTTAACTCTTGACCGCCTCATTGCTTCAGGCCTGACGCCAAGTCTATTTGTTTGGAACGTTGACTGACAATTTTTCAGCAAGTTTGGTTCAATGCTCGGATTGACGTCCTTTATGTATTCCTACATCTGAAGTGGGATGTCTCATCATTGGCGTATAGAGCAAACTCACGATTTGCGTGGGGTCTTAAAGAATGCAATCACGCACTCCTATACTGTAGTAGACCCTCTCTCAAATCAGTGCGCCGGTTAGCCCTTGGGATAAAAGAGACCTGGGAAGATTTATTAGACCAACCTGAACTGGCCTGCATCTTCCCGAACATTGAAGAACTGCTTCTAGTGGAACATCACACCAAGCCGCGGGAATCATTACCACCGTCTCGGATGGGTCGTTTAGATCTGGCTCAGATGACGCAAGCACCAGGTGGGCTGTGGGGCATTATCAATATTGAGATGGAGGATGCTATGGTGGGTACCGGACTTTGCACGAAACAATGTCGCGACTACATGGCGGTCTTGCGATACCGAAAGGAAACGCAAACCTACGGCCGGGACTTCTACCGAGTAAGAGAACGAAACCTGAGAGACATGGTGGGGAAGTTCCGACGACGTCCTTACGGCTGGCTCCTTCGTGTGGAAAATGGCGTTGTTTTAAGCCACCAAGATGGACTTCCCATCCCAGAGGTGCGTCTCGTGGGAGTTGTCACCAAAGATGAGGCGCAGAATATCATTGCTTCCAGGGAGAGATATTGGTATGGTTGAATTTTCCTTTATGCGCTTGTATGTTACTAACGTGTCACTCCAAGGGCGGAAAAGCAATTGCGAGAAGATAAAGAGGCGGAACTTGGTCTGTCAGTGATAGACTGTCAGCTTGATCTATCAGAAAGTCAAGCAGTTGCTGAAGATTTAATGGATGAGGATATCCTCTCTTCTATAGAGTATCAAAAAATGGAAATTCACGCATCAGTCTGTGATGGAATGTGGGCTTGATATCTCGAATTTCAAGCAGCTGTTGAAGATGTAATCAATCAAGACCTCTTCTGTTTGGCATATCATAAAATAGAACGCTACACACGTGTAGCTTGTAGACGAACAACAAATTTTGGCCTGTGCAAAGACTTATGTATACGGTATTTCTATTCATATTTTACTCTTTGACTTTGATACATCTCTATTATACTGTGCCATCTTCAATAAGGCGTACAGACTCTGTAACCGGGGCATTTCCAATCCCTTCTCCCTCGCAATTCTAATGGGGTTTCCGAGGATTACTTCCAATTCCATGCGTTTCCCGCCCTCCCAATCCAACAACATGCTTGGTTTACTGCCACTCGTGTTCTTCATCGTGCTTCCCAATAGCTGGTCTGCACTCGCCAATCCGTTAGGCAAAGGTGTCCCAAGTACCTTTGGGGCCGTCTCGAGAACCTCATCCATTACCCCCTTCAAATGTATATATAGCTCTGAGTCGAGAGACATAGCATTATTAGTCGAGCCGCCCGACAGCACCGCCGAAGGATTCATCGACGCATTTATGGCAATCTTGTGCCACCTTACCATCTGCAACTTAGCATGCGAATACGCCTCCGCATCCACCACGCCTCCCTCCTTTAACAAGCTCACCAATGTCTCATTCCTCTCTACTGCATACGTGCCACTCGCATCAAGCTTTGTAGACTCGGTAGTGCCAGGTAGATAAGGTCCGATGCTGATCCGCGTCCAGCGGTTATGTGTTATAACGCCCGGCTCATTCTGCGCCACGCTCACAATCGTAACCGCGCTCAGAACCGTTGCATCTGGAAATCGCTTCACATATGGATCCTCCACCCCTAGCCCATTCTGTATTAACACAACGGCTGTCTTCTGCCCCACCAATCCTTGCAGTATTTCAGAATCATCGCTGAGATCCGGCAGCGCTTTCGTGCTCACGATGATATAGTCCCATTGTATTTTTGCGGCGATGGCGGAGGCTGGAGAGGAGAAGGTATGTGCGGGAGTGAAGGTGTAGGAACCGTATTTGGGGGATGTGATCTGGAAACCAGACTTCGAGACGGCGGAGTAATTGGAGCGGCAAATTACGGAGACTGAGGTAGATGGGGCGAGGGCGAGACGGGATGCGTAGAAGGCTCCCACGGCGCCGGCGCCGACTATTAAGATGTTGGTTGGCATGGTTGGTGATTCTTCAGAAAAGGCATCTTGGATAGAAGTGAGGTGACGTTGAGCTAAGATGCCGAGGTTGGAGCGAGGTGGGGTGTGGGGATCATGCTCCACACTACAATTGCGGTACAGAAGTTGGTGAGTTTGAATATACATTTCGATGTGTTGTATTTTTGGAATGCACACTTAGATGAGTTCTTCCACCGAATACATATTTAGAGTGTCCCGGTCAATACTGACTTGCCTCGGTCCACTAACCGATTTGGAACATCTATTCTGTTTACTGTAATTAAAACGTTGACGAATTGACAGTTTCTTGCTGCTAGTGTTATACTACTTAGGCAGATTCAAAGGGCTACGTCGTAACCTCTTTCGGGCCTGGTATATTCATCTGGCATGGTGAGCACAGGAGTTCTCAAGTAACCCAGCATATTTCCATCCCACATTCTCAAGATATTCACAAGAAATTTAGCAAAAGCTCAAATTTGACTTGATTGTTTGGTGAGGATCGATCAGAACCTAAACTTTTCCACTCCACAGAATTTGGATTGGAAAACACAACATTGAAGCTGATTATGTCTATTATATGTTAATTATTTGCTCGCCTTAATACTTGGCTGGTGGTTTTTATTTGTTTAATTCATAATAAACTGATTAGCCTTGCTCTGTATATGGCCAACTAATGCTAAGTAAAATCTAGCCCATTCCGTTTCTAAGAAGTACGTTGTTTATGCCTGGGAAATATGATAGAAGGTACTGCGAGAAGAGGGTATATATAAGTGCAATGGACTTGAAATGATGAATAATATAAACCTTCGTATATACCCAGGATGTTCGCTTTACAGAAGTCGCAGCGTCTATCAAAATGTAGGATTCTTTTCGTCATAAGTCCAGTGATTTAGATATAGTCACGTTGGTCATCAATGTGCCAGCAAATCAGCTTGAGTTCAATTGAATTAACTTGCCCATTACATCTTCTCCCCCTCCTCTAGCTGTCATTTCGTCTCTGTCTAAAAAGGTAGGTAAGTATTGACTAGCCACTTAGATATTGGAACTCCGATTAATACAAATATGATCATCGGCAGCCTCTAGCTCTCTAACCAGAGACAAACGTTAGTTTCCGAAAGCAGATATATTGAACACAGGGGCGGAATAGTAAGTAGCTCAAAAAGCTAGACATCCAAATCGATTTTCTTAGTAGAGAGACACATGACATATGCGGTTCCAGAAATAGCTTGAGTGAAGGAAGCTTTCACCAAAGATATAAAGGTCTGGATCCCATCAGTCAAGCAGGTTAGTACTCATAAGGAAGCTCTGCGCTATTTTCTGTGATGCATAAAACACGTATGCGACAATATTTCAATTATGTTTTGATTTAATTTCTCTTTCTAATCATAATGTTAAGTATGACTTTCCTAAGGAATTGTTGTCAAGGACCTATGCTCGGCTATAATCCCTGGTTTTATCTCGACCGTAATCGTTCATCTGAGGTGAGGTGTGGCGGAGACCAGATTCTATTTGCTGAGGCTGCATAACATAAGTTGGGGGGGGGTAAATGGCACTCTTTTCGTCGAAGCTGAAAACAACGACGACAACACTGCAATTTCTTGGATCTGGTAGGAATAAAACATGAAGATACATCGCGACGGCTTCACAGAGCTTACCGGTCAAGCTGGAACTAGTGGCACTGGGGAGCCTAGGAACGGACCGTACCGAGTAAAGTGCGAAGCTGATGAATTCCTGTATAGTGGATTCTAACTAACGGATCCAGTATTCTCTTCGTGCACGGCTTGAGGGGACATCCAAGGCATACATGGGAGGAGAAGGTAGAAGCCGTAAAAGACGAAGATATTCCCACAGATGTCGCAACAAGAAGCAGGCAAAAAGAAAGGTTCACGTCTTTCTTCAAACGCAAATCCACAGCCTCGGCGTCTAACAATAAAACGAGCGAAGAGCCTCACACCAAGGTATTCTGGCCCAATGATTACCTAACAGAGGATATACCGGAGGCAAGAATATGGACGTATGGATATGATGCGGACGTGATCGGTGGGCTGTTCGCGGCCAACAACCAGAACACGGTTTGGCAGCATGGCCAGGACCTGAAAGTGCGCGTAGAGCGCGAGATTGATAACGAGGTAGGCCAAAGTCCATCCAGTGTGCTTTGGCTGCGGTAGCTAGTCTAATACCACTAGGACCCGATCATATTTGTAGCACACAGCCTTGGTGGTATTATTGTTAAAGATGTATGTATGTCCTTGGGTATTTAGTTGTCTAGCGTTCAGTACTTACAATTAACTTAGGCGATACATCGCTCGGAGATTTGTCGCATTCGCACCAAATCCATCGTCTTCTTGGGGACGCCGCATCGGGGAAGTCCGTATGCGGATTGGGGCGACATCGCAGCGAACTTTGCGCTCCTCGCTATGCAGGATCCGAACAAGCAAATCCTAAGAGCACTGAAGGAAAAGAATGAGATCTTGGACAATATACACGAGGAGTTTAAAAGTATAGTTGACGGAAGTCGGATGAAAGTTCACTCGTTCCAGGAGGCACGTGGAATATCGGGCATGAAGGGCTTACACAATAAGGTGAGCTTTGAGTTCGACAGTACATAATTTACTCTCAACTGACTGCGGACGTTTAAAGGTGGTAGATGACTTCTCTTCCAAGCTCGATCTGCCGCGATCACTCGAAACGGTCGAGAGCATTAATGCAAACCACATGGAGATAGCAAGATGTAGCGATAGAACCGATCCTCGGTATCGTGCTATAGTCGGCGTTCTTAAGCAGTTTGTTCGTGCTATATCACTTGACGGAAACCCTGGACCCCGTAATTCACCATTCCCTCCACTCCCACCACGCCTACCACGACCACAAACACAAACACAGATGACAGCGGCTCAATGCGACGGCACCACCAGTAGTTAGTGTAGGGTGATCTGCGTTTAAGTTAAGGGTTTGCTGATACTTCCATAGATCGTAACCCCTTACCTTGCTTCTCTATCCCATTCCCTAAAAATAAACGCTTCGTTGGACGAGAGGAGATATTAATCGAACTCGAAAAACTTTTTACAATACTAGAGGACCCAAGGGCTGCAGTTGTAGGGCTAGGCGGTGTTGGCAAAACGCAGGTCGCTCTGAAGTTTGCCTACTGGGTGAAAGAAAACAAGCCAGACCACTCTATCTTTTGGGTGTCAGCACTAAGCGAAAAGAGCTTTAAGCAGGCCTATGCTGAAATAGCGAAAACGCTTCCTATCCCTAAAAGTACAATTGATGAGGACATCTTGGATTCGGTTCGACGATACCTGAGCTCTGAGGCAGCTGGACCTTGGCTTCTTATTGTGGACAATGCGGATGATCAAGGCATGATGATGGGAAACGAAGAAATGACAATCGGAATTGACAGCTATCTCCCAATGAGCGACAAAGGTCGGATTTTATTTACCACGCGTTTGCGGAAGATAGCCCTCGAATTTGCAGGAATTAACATGATCGTGTTGAATGAAATGAGCCCACATGAAGCAGAGAGCTTCTTGGAGAAGTCGCTATATCGCAAAGACTTGCTCCACGATGGCGTGGCAGTGACGAAGCTGCTCCAGGAGCTCACTTATCTTCCCCTGGCAATAACACAGGCGGCAGCCTACTTGAATCAAAATCCGATTTCGATTACTAAATACCTAAGCCTGTTGTTGGGTACAGAGCAGAGTGTGATTGGTCTGATGAGCAGACAATTCCATGATAGCACCCGATATAAGGGCTCGCAGAATGCCGTAGCTACAACCTGGCTTGTGTCCTTTGACCAGATTCGAGAATCAGATAGCGTCGCCGCCGAAATACTGTCATTCATCTCCTGCATCGAGCCAAAAGCCATTCCGGAATCTCTCCTCCCTGGCTTGGATTCACCAGAGCAATTCGTAAACGCGATCGGTATATTGTGTGGGTATAGTTTTTTAGTCAAACGAGGAGAAGAGGGACTGTTTGACATGCACTCCCTAGTACATCTAGCGTCAAGAATATGGATTGAGAAAGAAGGACTCAAATCACAGACTACGGAAAAAGCAATACGTCATCTGGCGGTAAAATTTCCCAATAACAGGTGGGAGAATCGCCATTTGTGGAGAGCTTACCTACCACACGCTTTTCGGATGCTCTACATGGAGGAAGGCGTGAATATAGTGGAGAAATATACTCTACTTATCTTAGTTGGGCGATGTTTGCAGGCAGATGGAAGGATCAAGGAAGCTACAAGGTGTATTGAAGAATATCACGACTGGTGTAGCAGCTATTTTCCTAAAGATCATCCTAAGCTACTTGTAGCACAAGACGACCTTGCAGCTATCTGCTATCATAATGGCAATATACAGAAATCAATTGAACTACTTGAGCAAATCGTCGCAGTTCGAGCAAAACTTGCTGAAGATGACCTTAACCATCTATATTCACAGCATTGGCTTGCAGCAGCATATATTGTCAATGGACAAGTAAAAGAGGCAATTAAGCTACTTGAACATATTGTCATAAGTAAAGCAACACTTTCTAAAGATGACCCTCAGCGATTAGCATCACAGTATGAGCTTGCACGGGTATATCTCGCTGATGGGCAGGTAGAGAAGGCAATTAAGCTGTTCCAACATATTGTTACTATTCAAGAAATATCACTCGCTGAAACCCACCCTGTGCAATTAGCATCACAGCATGGGCTTGCACGGGCATATCTCGCTGATGGGCAAATAAAGAAGGCGGTTAAGCTGTTTCAATATGTTGTTATTATTCAAGAAATATCACTTGCTGAAACCCACCCTAGACGATTAATATCGCAGTATGGACTTGCACGGGCATATTTCGCTGATGGGCAGGTAGAGAAGGCAGTTAAGCTGTTTCAACATATTGTTACTATTCAAGAAATATCACTTGCTGAAACCCACCCTGACCGATTAATATCGCAGCATGAGCTTGCACGGGCATATCTCGCTGATGGGCAGGTAGAGAAGGCGGTTAAGCTGTTTGAACATATTGTTACTATTCGAGAAATATCACTCGCTGAAACCCACCCTGACCGATTAGCATTACAGTATAAGCTTGCACAGGCATATCTCGCTAATGGGCAGGTAAAGAAGGCGGTCGAGCTGTTTGAACATGTTGCTACTATTCAAGAAATATCACTCGCTGAAACCCACCCTGACCGATTAGCATCACAGCATGGGCTTGCACAGGCATATCTCGCTGATGGGCAGATAAAAAAGGCGGTCGAGCTGTTTGAACATATTATTACTATTCGAGAAATATCACTCGCTGAAATCCACTCTGACCGACTAAATTTACAGCGTTGGCTTGCATCAGCATATATTGCTAATAGATAAGTAAAAGATGCAATTAAGCTATTTGAATATATTATTACTATTTGAGAAATATCACTTGCTGAAATCTATTTTGACCGATTAGCATTATAGCATAAGTTTATACAGGCATATCTCGCTGATAGGCAGATAGAGAAGGCAGTTAAGCTGTTTGAACATATTATTACTATTCGAGAAATATCACTCGCTGAAACCCACCCTGACCGATTAGCATCACAGCATGAGCTTGCACGGGCATATCTCGCTGATGGGCAGGTAGAGAAGGCGGTTGAGCTGTTATGGCATGTTGTGGCCAAATCTCTTGATTCCGATGACCCCAACCGGCTAGTCTTTATTAAGTCTCTGGAAGTGGTGGTTGGAAAACTCAGACATGATATTGAAAATGAAGGAGAGATTCACTCTGAAGGTGACCCAAGTCGACTGGAATTGATAAAATTACTCAAAGAGGCGGTTGAGCTACTAGAACGAGTTCATGCTTATGTACAAAGTGAAGAATCGGTTTCCGAAGACCTATCCAGTCAACTAGGGTCCCGCGATGCACTTGAAGAAGAGATGGATGAGCAAGGTGGATCTATTGCAAAGGAAGGAGAAGTGTCACTCGTTGAAGGCCATCTTAGTTGACATGAGTCAAGTGAATCCGTTGAAGAGGCAGTCGGTATCGAAGAGGAAACGCCGACAGCTGGAAGCCATTTAGATTGATCAGGCTTATTGGCCATACAGATGCGCGACTCATTGGATTCTCAGGCGGACCAAGTAACTTCTACGAACACCGCGGAGCCGATCCAGGTTCCTGGCACCACAAGTTGAATCCTAAAAGTGGTCTTTGGAAGATCTGGATACAATGCACTATCTACTCCTATTATACGAATTGCTAACAAGTTACCTCCAATTCGCTTGTCGAGAAATGGCGGGCTTGTTGTGATAAGAACATAGTTAGCTCAACGAAACACGAGTGATATCAGGCTCAGATCCATTGGGTACCTCCTAATTGATTTATTTGACATAGACGAGAGCTGCAGCTTTGATCCCTAGGAATGGACCAATGCGGAGCGCTTAGAGATGGACAAGAGTCCCAAGCAGTGACGTAAAGATGGTTCAGATATGTTGCTTTTGCCACCAGATTCAAGGTAAGGATCTGCCATAGCACAAAATATATAGATTGAGGCTTCGCTTACTCTTTGATTGTAGGAGCTATTTGCTACGTCGAACGGCGTCGAGTATCTGCTGATAAATTGGTATCATTCTTTCTAAATGAGACTCGAGGCCTCAGTATGTCATATAATCTTTCCTGAATTGAAAGAAATAGCAAGGCAATTTCAGTCATAGAAGCCAAATTTTAAGAACACAGAAATACATACTGCTTTGAAGGTTCGATATGAGTGAGGAGGTAAGCTCCAAAGTTGCAAACACGATGGTCAATTGTGGATTTAGAAAATCGGCAGGGAATCAGTATGTGTTGAAAAAATGGGTTGCAAATCTGTAATGGTGAAGAATGTGATCCATAGCCAAAGTTACTTTTTTGATTACTACTTCTTTTTAACCGCTCCACCTCCCTCCAAATCTAAGAAAGATGTTATTAAATAACATCTGTATAGTTATAAATTTGATATTCTACTGCTGTTCTGCTTTTGTTTAGCTGCCATGTATTTGGTGTTACCCATCGTCTCGCTCATTACACTCCAAAAACAGAATCTAGCATCACAAGTACAAAATGAACAAAAGAAGAACAGTACAAGACCAGTAGTGATTTTGTGGAAGATATCATAAGCTTTGCTGCGTAGCTTAACATCATAAATGTTCAATATTATGATTGGTTCGACCAACCCGATGAAGTGTAGGAGGAATGAGTGCAGCTATACCAGTTATTTGGCAATAACGCTTGCTTTGATGACCAGCGGATTAGCAGCTACGACAGGGATTTCTTGGGGAAGGATTTCTATAGTATGTGTAGCATAAGACACGGACTAAATCTACGTTATGTGCAAATTGGACATTGGCATATATATAATACGGTGAACTCAATAATTCTGCCTAGTCATCATAATAGGATCTGTAGAATATGAGCAGACACAACTCACATCTTTTTTAGAACAGATTATACCATAACGACGCTTGAGCAGGAAGGTAGGCCTTTGATAAAAGGACATCTTACGACATGGTCCAACATGTAGTGTGATCTGATGGATCCCTCCATAACGCCTTCGTAGATACATCACATGATATTTACTCCAAACAAACCAAACCGTCGCTCCCAGCGCTTTCCCTTTCCATCCTTGTCATTTCCTGCATTAGCTTTGCTTGGGTCATTTTCATCTACCTTAACGCCATATTGTTTTATACAACAAGTGAATGCTTTATTTCTAGCGAAAGGATGATATGGATCCACATTTTCAGACGTACTCTCGATAGCTCCAGCTGCAGTTGAGGTTCGTTGCTGCGACGGTGCCTTGGAAGAATTTACAACAGGTGCATTAAGAGTTACTTCACTCTCTTCATCGCTGTCAACATTTGGTTGCGCAGTGATATTTATAGCCGATGAAGGTGGTTCGTCAAACGATGATGGAGGAAGAGGTGAACGTAAACCCTTTTTCTTCATCAGAGCCGACTTCTGTTCTTCTAGATCACCCCACAAGATATACAAACGTTCCTTAAGTTCTGAAAGCATAGGATCGTTGGCTCGAAGGCTAGTAAAAGTCAGCCTGATTTGAACAGAAGTTAAATATTATCAGACCACCTACTTTTCTGCATCCATGTCAAGCAATCCTTGCGCGGCGAGATTGTTAACAACTAACCAAGTTCGGGCTTTTGGAAGCTTCGAGCCAGCATCCTCAACCTCCAAAGCGAATCTCCATTCCCATTTCTTCTTGCCGAATCCCTTTCCCTCTCTGAAGATACGCCTATCTTCCTCGCGATCTGTCTCTTCGCCTCCACTGTAGTCTGACAGCATGTCGTATTCGGTAACGCGGCGGCCTACAGCAAAGTCTTCTATGTGATGTGGAAAGTATCCAATGACGCGAACGTTTGCTCGATATTTACCATTGACGAATGGCAGAACTACTTGTTGCTTTGTCTTGACATCAATGACATGCTTTTGCGGTTCCAGAATCTGGCCCAAACTTAGCGTAGAGATGTCCGGGAAGCTACATTTAACTATATGTTGTATCAATTTCTATGTCAGATCACAACTATGTCTTTGCTTACCATTTTCATTGAGATCAAGCTTTTCTCGAACTTTGGCGTCAGCCACTTCAGCCTGTTTGAACGCAGCTGCACGCCTGTCCATCCGCCTCTTTTTGGAATTGTTTTTTTCTGTCACTACCTCTTCGCTTTCTTTTGGCTTCTTTCCAGCATTTGAAGCCTCACGGAGATATTTCTCTTTTTGTTTGTCGAACCTCTTCCAGTAATCTCGCTTGCGTCCCACTGCGGCCTTCAAGCGCACATCGTTTTCGTCTGGTTGGTCAGAAGGAAGCATTATTTCGATATTTACCTTATCACCCTCGCCTCGTAGATAGCCCTCAATGCAGCTGCCTGTTTTACCAAACTTGATCTGTACATTTCTCAGGAACAGCCAGTCGTCAGGCTTAACAGTTCTGCGCGCAAAGTCGGCATGAGCATCAAACAGTGTAAGCTGGATGGCCAGTTTGCCAAAAGGACCAGGCCAAGCATCGTTAGATTTTATCCTGGTCTTGTGCTGTAAATATCCGTATTCATCACCTTCTCGCCCCCCAGTGGATGTTTCCTGCTTCCATGAATTGTCATAGAAGTTTGAATTAGCGGTATAGTCTGTCACATATAGCGTGACGGCACCTTTCGCCCCATCGAATATTCGCACGCCTTGTGCTATCAGATTATGATAGCAACCGGGCTTTACATCCTTAAGTAGGCTGAATTTGTCTCTGACGATTGCAGCTTGAGTTACTCTCGTTTCAAAATTCTGAGTTGAAGGGAGTTCCATCTCATTTGCGCTGAGCTTTAGTTGCACTGCGCAAATGGTTTCATGGGGTGTTGGGTCCCGATGTGGTGCTAGATAAGACACCCATACGGCTTTATGGCATTCATCTAGAGATCCTGGCACTTGTGATGCGGACATAATGTAAATTTCAGATGCGCGGTTTGTCAACAAAGAGATTTTCCCACCCCAAATCTGGCACTAAAGTCGTGAATTAGCTATGTTTTATAAACGTGCAGGACGACGTACTTTCATTTTGCGTACGAGTACTACATCCTGTAACCCACAAGTTCGAGGCAATTGATGCAAAGGCCAAAACAAGTTAAGCTTCATCCCGTATGCTTCAAATTGATTTGAGGCATCCTTGATTTCTAATGTGCATTTATAATCTGTTATACTTCAGCACCAATTTTCATGGCGGCACGTATAACTCTTACCGGAGCCATTGGACTGTATGGGGGCCTGAAAGTCTGTGACCAATCCGATGACGTTGACTAGAACATTCTGCTTTATTCTCTCGGGGGGCAGCTCTTGGATCTGTCGTATGGACATAAAACCATCAGGTAGGGCTTCTGCGGTGCTAGATATTGCCCCCTCAGAGGGTGTATTTCTCATAGCACCAGATATTGTACTCGAGTTCCCTGCCATAATGAGATCGCAATCGGGTCTGCCCTTAATACAGCCAAAAATCAGACCAGAAAACTAACATATAACGCAGCATTGATTGCTCAATAAATAGATAGGTTGAGTTGACGTGTCACGCGTTCTACTGAACGCGAAAATCAATGACCAGCACGTGATTTGTTGTTTTCGAGTTAGGCTCTTTGTAGACCCGCTAATCCTAACTGGGACGCTGGCTCTTTCAAGAGCTTCAAAATCCAATCCCACTTCAACTTCTTCTTTCCCCCACATCACACTACAATCTCAACCACATCTCAAGACTACACAAAGGTTGAGCGACCATAAATTTAACGCTTACACATACACAATCCTCCATACATACATATCGAAAACTTACCCCACCAAGCCGCCACCATGGCAGAACGATACATCCCAGAGCATCGTCGCACCCAGTTCAAGGCGAAGAATACCTTCAAGCCTGAAGAGTTGAGACGTCGTCGTGAGGAACAACAGGTCGAGATCAGAAAAGCAAAGCGCGAAGAAAATCTTGCAAAGAGACGAGGCTTGGGTGTTGGAGCAGACAGACCAGGAGCATCGCTTGGTGCAGAGGCTGACAGCGATGATGATACCGTACCAACGGAGAGCCAAGTAAGTTACTATGCGTCAAGCTTTTACCATTTGTGCGAAAGGCTGCATACCACATATACTTTCTGCTAGTTATTCAGGAAAACCATATAGTTTATTATTTTCCCCTCTATTTACTTTGCGTAGTGGGGTACACTTCAGCCAATCACCCCTAATAGTTTGCATCCCAACACCCTGGGCGCTATGACATTTCATCTTTGGGATACGATAGAAGACCGGTCTCCAAACAGGAATTACGATTAATTATTACAATTAGCTCATGCTAATACTGTGATTTTTTAGTTAAACGAAGACCTCCCACAGATGGTAGAAGGCGTGTTTTCTGAACAAATCGATCTTCAAATTCAAGCTACCACAAAATTTCGCAAACTTCTTTCCAAGGAGCGCAACCCACCCATCGAGGAAGTCATCAAGACTGGTGTCGTCGGTCGTTTTGTTCAATTCCTTAGATCACCACATACTCTTGTCCAGTTCGAGGCTGCATGGGCTCTTACAAATATTGCATCCGGTTCGGCGCAACAAACACAAGTTGTCATTGAGGCTGGAGCTGTCCCAATATTTGTTGAACTATTAGCCAGTCATGAACCAGATGTTAGGGAGCAGGCTGTTTGGGCTCTTGGTAACATTGCAGGTGATAGCCCCTCATGCCGGGATTACGTTTTGAGCTGCGGTGCTCTTAAGCCTCTGTTGAACCTCTTGGGAGACAGCCGCAAGTTGAGCATGCTCCGAAATGCAACCTGGACTTTGAGCAACTTTTGCCGTGGCAAAACTCCTCAGCCAGATTGGAATACCGTAAGTACAGAGGACGACGATAGGTCCCTTCACCATTCATACCAAGCTTACACTTTCAGCAGATTTTGCCTGCCCTTCCCGTCCTGGCCAAGTTGGTTTACTCCCTCGATGACGAAGTCTTAATTGATGCTTGCTGGGCTATTTCATATCTCTCTGATGGTGCCAACGATAAGATCCAGGCCGTTATCGAAGCAGGAATTCCTCGCCGTCTCGTAGAACTACTTATGCATGCGTCAACCTCCGTTCAGACCCCAGCTCTTCGATCTGTTGGCAACATTGTTACTGGCGATGATGTCCAGACCCAGGTCATCATCAACTGTGGCGCTCTTCCTGCCCTTCTCTCTCTCTTGAGCTCCGGGAAGGACGGAATTCGAAAGGAGGCTTGCTGGACCATTTCCAATGTCACTGCCGGTAACTCTACCCAGATCCAATCCGTCATTGATGCCAATATTATTCCACCTCTTATCCACCTTCTTTCGAACGGCGACCTGAAGACTCGGAAAGAAGCCTGTTGGGCTATCTCAAATGCCACATCCGGTGGTCTTCAAAAGCCTGAGCAGATCCGTTACTTGGTCAACCAAGGATGTATCAAACCATTGTGTGACCTTCTTGGCTGCCCCGATAACAAGATCATCCAAGTTGCTCTCGATGGCCTAGAGAACATCCTCAAGGTAGGAGAGATGGACAAGGATGCTGCAGGTGAAGGCACTGAGAGCATCAACCGATATGCCCTCTTCATTGAGGAATGCCATGGAATGGAGAAGATCCACGATTGCCAGACCAACGCAAACGAGGAAATCTATATGAAGGCTTACAATATGATCGAAAAATACTTCTCCGACGAAGAGGAGGGTGATGATGCACTCCAACCAGCCCAGAACGCTGCAACTGGAAGCTTCGGCTTTGGCACCAATGGCCAGGCTGCAAACTCTTTCAACTTCAACAACGGTAGTGCTGGTGACTCGATGGATATGTAAACGCACCCTAGAATACGTTCAGATCTTTCAAGCTCGCCAGATAACACCAAATGCCCCTTTCTATTCCTGCACCACACCACATACAATTTTAATTCAGATTGTCAACAAACATTGCCAATTCGAGCACGATTTTGCCCCGTGTAATAGTCACCCAATCACATACCTCACTTCCGAAACGCAATATCACCTCTGGGTGTGCCCAAGAATTGGCGAACCACCACCGTCATGTATCTTCCATCCTGTTTATTCGCAACACTCCCCTGGCACATCACAATCGGCGTTTCCTGGTTTTTCATGGGTTCAGAAGTTTAGGCATTTTGAACAGCGGAACATGGTAGCTTGAAAGCTCCTGGTTTCTTTAAAGAGGATGGAAAAGCGGAGGGGAAAGAGTGCACGGTATTGACCGATTGCATTTGGGTACTGTGGCTTGAAAGCCCCTGCTCAACGATGATGAATGAGAACGCTAGCCCGTGGTAAGTACCATGTGCATAGATCTGACGAGGAATAAATATTTTTTCAAGTGACATGCTGTGTGATGGAAAACACATGTTCTCTACGTGACTGCTGTGTGTTTATCGAAATTGTGGAGGAGCACAGGTCTGGAAGTTTGTTTTGTTTTAGCCATTGGCAGCCATTTTTAAATGTGGAGAAAGGGGCTAAGCGAGTGTTGCTGTCCCCTTTCCTCTATTGACGTTGTCCTATATTTATATTTGTCTAAATATACCAAAAAGTTGGGACAGAGACTGCCAATGACTGCGGAATAGAGTTTACATACATCCTGCAGCCTACTCTTTATCAAATGCCCCACAATATTTCAACTTGACGTTGTCCCTAAAGTTTCTCAACTGGCCGGCGGTGTGTCAGCTGATAATTTTTCTTAAGTAGGTAGGCCCGTCGAACAAGAGGGATTATGGAAATATTTGAATCTTTGATTCCAGGGCGTGGCCTTTGGTCTAGCTTCATCATCCTCTCTAAGTCAGTACATCCATGAGCTGAATGCGTTGTCAGCCGCATATCTTCCATAATTAGCACCCTGGAGGTGTTTCGGTGACTGTAATATTTGGACTTTGGAGTAGATAAAAGCGTGGTTATATTTATGGAACGCTTTCCAAGAAGCAACATGAGCGTGGGGCTTTATTTTTAAATTAGCCAGGGTCGTTTGGCTGCTTGGTGCAAATTTGGTGTCGGTGGGATTTTTGCGCTTTGCTTGTAAGTTGATGAAGTGTTGCTATGTAATAATAGTGTGACAATAAACACCGAGCGTTGATGTGAAAATTAAAAGTAGATTAATTACACGTAATCACGTTTACATCTCGTAGCATACTTCCAAGGTTGACTTTCGCACTTCACAAGTAGCGTGTTATGAAATTATAAAAGTCACAGTAGATCTATCTCTTCCTGGTGTGATAGAGATCTACTTGCTGGTCAAGCACAGAAAACTATATTGAGATTGCGAAGTTGTCTGTCACACTCTCGCTTGTAACCGGATTATATTAGTGCTACTAGCTAATAAAATATTCAAAACAACTAATCTTTTTTGGGTCTGTAAAGCCAGAGAGCATCAGCACTCCGAATCCATATTCTAGAAGATCCTTTTCACAATCGACCCCTTTTGGAACATCAGATCCTTGTATCAGATTTATATTCTTCTCAACTCAGGACATAAACAAAGATTGCGATGAATGATTTGACATGGTAGGTAGTACAGCTGCTCGTGTGCACTCAAGACGACTTGAAATAACTAGGCGTGGACACAAAATAGAATGATCACAGACGTAACCTAGCCAGAACATCGGAAATGATTGCGGGGCAGCGGTAGCACTCGACAGCGTACACAAAGTTATAAGTAGGTGGCTCGAAGCTCACAACAACGCCACCGATAGCAAGAGCTGTAATTGAATGACGCTCGCTTGAGATAGATCATGGAGACGTATCCCATCCCTTTCAATAGGAAGGATTTGGAGTTTGGACTATTTCACAGATTTTTTGTCCCTTTCAACGAACGTAAAGATAATTCCTTAGTAGTTACTCCCTAGAGTTACAATGGGAATCACCAGCTTGCCTAGCATCCCTAGCATCCCCAGCATGTCTGCTTTGACATTGGAAAAGGAAATGTCATCAATTGTCCCAAATGGTTTGGATGACATCCCTCTGGAAGACAAAACTGCTCCTCCAGCCGACAACCATCCTGAAAAAGATATATACGACAATACCGTCACCGATCCAGTCCTAGCAAAGAAGATGGCTCTCGTGAACGACGCCCTCGACGAGATTGGGATGACGCCATTCCATTGGAAGTTATTTTTCCTCAACGGGTTTGGCCTCGCCGTTGAGTCTGTGAGTTCCAGACTTCCAATTAGCAGTACCGTACCTCACACATACTGATCACGCAGCTTCTCATTTCATGTGCTTCGATCGCCAATCCAGCCGTCACAAAGGAATACGGAATCCCAGTCAAGCAAATTGCCGGCATCCCCATGGGAGGGCAGGTTGGGTTTCTGGTCGGTGCGGCCGTGTGGGGTGTGTTGGCGGATACGCTTGGGCGACGACTTGTCTTTAATGCAAGCCTCTTCTTGAGCGCGGTGTTTGTCTTGGTTGGCGGTGCTATGCCTGGATATATCCCATTCGCTGTGGTGTAAGTGTATCGTTTGCTTTTCATGTTTTAAAAACACATATTTCTAGTCAAAGCTGATCACTCAGTGTGGCGATATACTCAGCAGCAGCAGGTGGTGCCGTCGTCGACGCAGCCAATCTTCTAGAGTTTCTACCAAGCACGCACACCTGGCTGGTGACATTTATGTCCATTTGGCTAGAAGCCGGGTATTTAGTGTCGGGGTTTTTGGCATGGGTTTTCATGGGCATGTTTAGCTGTGCACCTGGAGTAAAACCATGTCATCGCGCGGATAACATGGGCTGGCGATATCTGCATTTTACATGCGGCGCAACGGTCCTTGTACTGGCGGTGCTTCGAATCTCTGTTGTGCGGCTGGTGCAAACGCCGAAATGGCTCGTTAATCAGAACAAAGATGAGGAGCTTGTGAAGATTCTGACGGACATTGCTACTAGGTATAAAAGGCCCCTATCACTTACACTTGAACAGTTCAAGGAGCTTGGAAGTGTCCGCCTGACGGAGAAGTCAGCTTGGTCTGGTATCAGAATGAGGCATCACTGCTCGGCGCTCTTCGAAACCAAAAAGCTAGCATGGTCTACTACATTGATCGTCTCCATCTGGGGTGTTCTCGGCATAGCCACGCCTCTCTACGTCGTATTCCTGCCATATTATCTCGCCTCTCGAGGAGCAGCTGTCGGGGATAATAGAAACTCCACGGTCTGGCGAAACTACGCCATCACGCACATCGTGGGTCTCAGCGCACCCATTATAGCCACTCTTCTCGTAGAAACAAAATACCTAGGACGAAGAGGCACCCTCGTCATCGCAGCGCTGCTTACCATGGTGCTTCAATTCGGCTATACTCAGATCAAGACCCCAGCACAGAACCTCGCGTTCGCGGCTTCGATCAGTGTTGCCCTGTAAGTATTTTCAAATACATGTTTCTTGACCGATCCTGATGGATATATACAGGGGAATCTTATACGGAACCCTCCTCGCTTACACCCCTGAGATTTTGCCTTCCGCGCATCGGGCGACCGGGTGTGCAATCTGCGTTGTTCTTAATCACATTGGTGGAATAGCTGGTATCGTTGTTGGGAGTTTTGCCAATGTCGAAACCACGGCTCCGCTTTTCGTGTGCGCTTCATTGTGCGGCTTGGTGGCGATACTGAGTGCTCTGCTTCCTCTGGAGCCAAGAGGGAAGAGGAGTCTATAGAATTTATTAGACCTGGTTGTATGGTCGATTGATACTGGAACCACATGTAGGGTACTAGCTCTGGAGCAAAAATAGAATTACATACTATAAGTCACTCATTTTATAATTGCAGGAATAGTACTGTTCAACATGAACGTTGGTCTCAAACCGGAATTGGGTGAATTGTGCAAGTAAACTTTTTTATTGTCTTCTACGTTCGTGATTCTAAGCACAGCGCAGCTTTGAGAATGATCAACGAGCTAGGTAGATGAAGTGTGGTATAAGAAGCTTTTCAATTATCTTACAGATATCTGAGAATAACAGGCTAAATTGCAGTTTTCTAACAACCAGAAATAGGGAGAAAAGTTAAGAATTTGGGGCACTGTGTTGAGAGAAATGAAGCACAAACATTTATCCCTCTTCCTCTTAGCAACCGCCCTAGTTCCTGTCAAAGTACGAGTAACCACTTTCAACCATCTGAATAGCGACCTTAGTCCTCTCGTCTAAGTCCTCCTCGGGTAAGCCAAGCACCGCATTTTGCAGCCCATATTTACTCTCATAAGCACCGGTTCCGTCTGGGTAAAAGTTACGGGCGTATAGTAGCATGCCATAACCCAATCTGTCACCAGCCTGGAGGCGCTTCTTTCCTTCCTCGTGTCGTTCGCTAGTGGGTTGATATTCTATCGTCCAATCCTCATCCTTGTCTCCTGTGACTCGTTTCCAACTCTCAAACATATCTTTCTGGGAGACCAAAAAGCTCGAGATGGTGACTGGCTTATTTCGCCAACTATTCACTGTGGTGGACTTGTCGTTCTCATCCTCTGGCAGCTCCTTGAAGCTGAACAACGCGGCAATCGCCCGACCGCACTGGTCCCACGTGCTGACGTTAATCTTGGTCTTCCCATCATCGTAAAATGTTACTTTCTTCGACGGAATTTCAAATCCAAAACACACAGGGCCGTTTACTAAACTATACTCATACCAGAACCCACAGGTGAGGGTCATATAAGTCATGCCGGCAGCTTCTATTTGAGCACACGCTTTGTTGATTCCTTCCATCATGACAGACTTGGTGAGATCTGGATTTAGAATATCGAGTCCCCAGGCATTTGGCATCACATATCGAATTCCTACTTTCGCGGCAGCCTGAATGAGCTTTGATTGAGTGTCGGGAGCTGCTTTGATTGATAAAGTAATTATAAGCACCTGGTGGCCTTCAAGAGCAGACACCAATGTCGATTCATCATTGTAGTCAATTTGCGCTACCTTGACGCCTTCTGGGAGCTTGCTTTTACTGTCTGCACGTGTCAAGGCTGTGACGGTGTGCTTCCCGGTTTTCAGGAGCTCTTGAGTGATGGAAAGGCCAACAGAGCCACCAGCCTGTGTTATTATGTCAGTTATCTGAACTGTATGACCGAGCTGGGTTATGAGATGCAGATATAGAACTTACCCCGACAATCGCAATACGTTCGAGGTGATTGGCGAAGTTCGGCGGCATGTTTTTGGCATATTGTTGTGCCATGGTGTAGTTTCTAGCGATAATTTGGGTTTTGAAAGGAAGATACTTGAATGAATTCTTTGGGAGATAAGCGCGAGTTCTGAGATGGCTGGATAGTAATTTCGTCGAGGAGGGAGCCAGAGCTTTATACATCTTGCAACTTCTGTTGGTAAGGATCACTTATTGAGACTTCCTTCTTGTCCACGTAATTATTTACCCTTATTATGCAACCAACATTTGGCCGCTAACCTTAGTTCGTATAGACAGCTTGCCCGGCACCATAAGTACGAACTAGCCAAACAAGCTTCTTCAGTCGGCATGGAAGAAATTAAATATGGTACTTTCACCGCGGGTAGCTTACTCCAAAAGCGTTAACATTAACTAGATGCGGCATTACCCCACCTCGCAAAAGTGCTCTTGAAGCTGGCATAGTAGGGTTGATTGATGATCATACATTAAATAGATGCAGGAGTGACGACAACATCCGCATCAAACCAATATCTGATCTGGTTGACTTGACACCTATAATTCGACGCTAACCTCAGTTCGTATTGACGGGGATAAGATCGGAGTAACCTTAGACTCGGACCGGGATCTCGGAATTACGCTGACTAACCAAAGCAAACCAAAGCAAACCAAGTCCAATACTGCTTTTTACTTCTTGCCTGAATCAACAACTCGGATTATCTCGACTTCGAATATCACGCTGCTGAAGGAGAGCATGGAGTCTACTTTTAGTCTGTTATTTAGTCTGGCTCAAGTAGTAAATCAACGTTCCTAAGTTTCTTCAACATCAAAATGGTGTGCGTTTCTTCAGATTGATTTCTAACCTGATTTTCCAAATGCTACAATCGGCGTGGGTGAGTTTCTTCAAAGGTTAATGCTCGCTACCCCTTTTATGGCCTGCTAAAGGAGGTTCAATCGCTGTGCACACCCTATATTCTCGGCTTAAAATACTCACTCATCTAGTAGAACTCCAGACACTTAAGAAATTCATTATTCAATTCTAAGAGACGATCACAAATTCATCAAACATATCAAGTGATAATAAAATGCAGCAGCTATTCTCACCTCAAGTCGCTGATGCGTGACGTAGTGCTCAGCCTTGCACTAGAACCGCCAACAAACAACCTGGATAACACCTCTCAGCCTCGTTCCCCTCAACTCGTCATTATCAAAGAACAACAATGGCTTCCACTGAGAATTCTATTACAGCAATTACGGACAGTCTGCCGCCAGCAACAGACCATCTGACCTATCTTACAATACTCGAATCGCACATCTCGCCAGCCATTCTCCCCAAACTAAATGAGATTCTCCAAGATGTTGAGTTAACCCAAAACATTGGCTGGGACCTGATACACCTCCTCTTACCCGTGCCTGGAGCAGAATCATGTTTGACCACAATTGCGAGATTGGGAAATCCAAAGGAAGTTGTGCTGAAAGCCACGGAGACTTTGCAACTGCTAGACTTGGATGCGATTGAGGAGATTCCTGAGGAGGAAGAGGAGGAGGGGAAGAAGGCACTGGTAGAAGAACCTACTGGAATTGAGAAGTTCTGTACGCTGCTTCAATTACTTGCTATTGTACATCCACGAATCAAGACCAAATACCCCTCTCGATTCCTCTCCTCTTCGCTCATGGCAATTTTGTCCACCTACCGCCCATCGAATCAAGCAACTCTTGCTGTGATATCTTTCGCACATACAATTTCTGGCAAGAAACGACCTTCGCTTCCTGGCCGCAAATCCAGTCTCAATATTCCTACATCGTCGAATAATGATACTAATCCGTCTGCACCGGATCCAGAAGCACAAGAGGAGGAACCAGAAGAGGCCGCCATACAAACCAAGCTATTACAGTCTTTCGTCACGCACATCTTGGAGGAATATGTGAATATGAATTCATTAGAATGGTCCGCAAGGTTACAGGAGTTCCTTGAGCCCAAAAAGGTTGTCACTGGAAGAAAGAGCCTATGCGAGTCATTCAAAGAGGATCCCGTTCTTGTGACCCGAGATGCGATTACTGGACAGCTAGTGGTAAGTCCGACATACTCTATCGCATCACCTGTCTAATATATGTAGGCCCTTTCAAGAGATCTCGGATTATCGGAATATCCAGTTCTATTTGAAGCTATCTACAAGAAGGACTCGGCGACATCCGAAGACGAAACCGAACATCCATCATCTCCTTCTGATATTCCGCTTTCGCAAGCTGGCTCATTATTTCTCACCACGTCGCTCATTTTCTCTTCCGTTGTTTTCGGGTCTAAGAAAGCTCTACCATCTATCAATATCTTTCCCGACCATGCCAAATTGGTCGCTCACTTTATTGGCGCTGCTGGCCCAGCCACGATGTAAGTTTCAATAGCCTCCCCCTTCTCTAGTATGTGCAATCATATCACTAATGCACCCCTCTCAGCGGTGGAGAAGATCCGGGGATAGTCGATTCTATTCTTGCCATAGGTCTCTACCTCGAGTCTATGAATTCCTTTGTCTCTGGTCCACTCTCTGACACCACGTACCTCCAACACCTCCAAACACTCTCCCTGCTTTCCGCCCAGAACCCCGCTCCAACTCTCCGCTACGCCGCGCACACTCTCACCTCCGCTCTCCTACATGCCCATCCCACTGATCGGTTACGCTTGACTTTCATAACCGACACCCTGGAAAATTGCCCGTTTGAAACTCTCAAGGCCTCCGCCGTCTCCTGGCTTAAAGAGGAGCTCATTATCGCACGAGAGCGGAAATCCGACAATGCCTTTTCATCCACCATCGCACTAGCAGCCGCGCAGCCCTATTTGTTCCCCGACACGTCGGCTTTGGAAGCTGCTACAGACGCCGAAGCCATCCAAGAGCTCGCACAGGTCTTCCCTTTCCACATCGCAGTAGTCAACTTCCTCTATTTCATCACGAATACCAATTACACGCATCTCGTACCACCAGGTATGACCGCCGTAGTGGAGGAGCTGTACTTGGGTCCGTTGAAAAAGGCACAGGTGCAAGCGTTCACGGCTTTGGAAAACGGCGCGGAGACGGAGCTGGGACGGGACAAGGAAGCCGTGAAGATAGAGCTGCAATTACTCGGAGAGCGAATCGACGTTGTGGAGAAGCAGATTGAGACCACGCTCGATACATGAAGCAGTCTTTATAGTATCTAGAACAGTTTTCCCCCACCCACGCACCGTGACGGCAAAGAAAAAAGTTTTGGAGGAAGGTTTAGATTTACCACAGCGATGAAATTTGAAATCTGCATTGCGAGATGTTTCCGAGTTGGTGCAAGTGCTTTGTAGAAATTGATCTGTGATTCGAAGCTCCTTCACCCGCTTCTGGAAATATCGTCTACCTAACAATAAGTATACTCCTGGCAGGCTGGCATTGTGATTAAGGATAGCGGTCAGCCCAACTCTGCTGAGAACTGATATTCAATATTGTATCGAAGCTACACTTTGACCTTTCTAAATTAGGATTTAGTCATTCAGTTTCATTGTAAAGCAAAGAATACACCATGGGTCCTGACAACATATGATTCTCACAAAGAGTCTTTACATGAGAGGGACAATTCTCTAGAAGGCTACCAGAAGGCTATTTCACTAAAAATATTTGTGCATCAGTCTCAAAAGAGAGAACGGTGTTGAAATTTGAGAATCCTAAGCAACTAGTTTTGGCTTTTCTTTATAATCTTAAATTTCATGCTAAAGTCTGTGAAGCCTGGCAAGCACATACATAAAACCTGAAAGGTATCTATCAAAGCCTAGTAATCTGCAAATTTGCTTTCATAAGCTACGTTAGACAACTTGAATATTTATGCAGTTGAAAAATCAAACACCCAATTCTCGAATCTCGCCGACAAGCAACATACTCTGCAACTGGGAACATGGAATGAAAACATATTTGCAGCTTGAAAAGCATCAAATAAGCTATGAAAAAATGAAGCCAATTCACCACTCGATATCACCAGCTTTTTCATGCCAATAACCGTCACTCTTGTTGATGACCTCGTTCTGCTTCTTGCGCTTGGCGGCTTCGTTCATGGCACCAGCCTTCTCGCCATCAAGCACTTGGATTTCGTACGCATTGGTATCATCCTTATGGAGCCCTTTGAGAGCGACAATGTTCCGGGTTATATCGTCGATATAATTATCGAAGTTGGTTTCGTTGCCTACAGATCAAGAAATTAGCAAACTTTGCTAGCAGTAGGGGACTCGCTAGGAAGGATAACTTACGGACATGGCATTTGACGGACTGAGACTCAACGTGCTGCGCCTAATAAGAAAAAGAAAATGTCAGTCAATACTTTCAGAAAAAAGTACGGGGCAAATATGATAGCATATCAGCTGTATATAACCAATCTGAGTCTTTACTTACGAGAGCTGAAGTGGAGACGAAATACTTCAAGCATGAGCGGCACTGAAGTTTCTCAACATCTCTATGAGCACTAGATCGCAGATGATGGACAAAGCTGTCACTGCTACTAAAGCTCTTAGAACATCCTCTGTGTGGGCACTTGAACTTGTTGATTATATCGATGTAATACTTTCCCACGTGGAAATCTGGGGAATCAGGATCATGGTCGGAGAATCTCATTCCATTGGAACTGTGCTCAAGTCAGTACACTACATATTGAGAAATCGAGGAAGGAGAAAAGATTGGCATAGGCTTTTGATAATTAGAACATACTCGATTGGGTGCGTCCAATTTTGAGGAGGTGGAGCAAGTGCTGGACGAGCATCTGGAAAGAGTTTGTTTGACCATAAAGTTGGCTTACTGGTCTGTCCTGAGGTGAGTTCATCCCAAACTGGATTTTCAGCATATTCATGACTCAGCTGACCCTTTTTAGCATTTTTTGAGACCATTCGAGGATTTGAGAGGTCATCGCTACATTCGTTTACTGTTTCATCGTGAAGTGAGGTGCTAATAATATTGCCATTAGCTTGGGATTGAGTTAAGATTTAACAAGGTTTTTCTGAATGCAAGATACTAGAACTGAATAATTCATATGTTCTTCGTAATAGGGAATGAACTTACAGATTACATGGGGATTGTGAAGCTGGGATAGGTATGTCTTTGCGCATTTGACAGAGACTATTGTGATGGGTTTCAAATAACTGAGAGCTATCTGCTAGCTGTGGTGGGAGCTGGTTCTTGTTTGTGGTTTGTTGAGCAGTAATTCCAGTAACCCATGGGCTGCTGTTAATGACAACAGTCTTCTCCTGATGATGACCTAAGATTGGCGCCTTTGAAGAGCTTTGACCCTTGTAGAGAGCCGAAGAGTCAAGAGATAGCAGATCTTGGTGCGTAGTGGTATGGCCTTCCCATACCGAATTGAGTGTAAGATCAATAAGGTCTTCGTCACCATTCTTTGATATATCTGCTGCAAAGTCTTAGTCTTAGCGCCTTATGGAAACATATCTAAATCTACCTGATTCTTCTATCGTAACGGGAACCAAAGGAGCTTGTGCTTTTGTTGGAATAATAGGAGATTGCACGGAAGCTGACAAAGAGTCTTGCTCGGAGTCTATGCAGTGGCTAGGAGTAGTATGCTGTACAGTTGGGATATTAGGATTTGGTTCGTAAAGAGAACCCCAGATACCTGCCTCTCGAATCTGATCAAATCTGGCTTGGTTACGCATCTTCGCGGCCTCCTTCTCCTTTGCCTCACGAGCTTTGTTAAGTACGGGGCATTTCTTTAACTCCAAATGGTTCTTTGTCGCTCGATTAGGGAATGACTGAATAATCGAGGTGGCAACTCACCATAAAAGCTCCAACTCTTCCAAAAACATCATTGCATGCTGGGCACTTCAAATCCTGCTGATACGCATGAGCCTGATCGTGATGACGCTTGTAACCCTCCTGGGTCTTGAAATCAGAACCACAGACTGGAATGATTGCTATATTAGTAGATTAATAAGTGGAGTGCGTTCAGTTTACCTACCGATACACACAATATGTTTGGGAGATTGGTATTTATGGACGTAGAGCTCTCTCCAACTTGGGAAGTTCTGCTTGCACCCTCTGCAATATGTTTCTTCGGGGACATTGTCGAAGAAATTCCGGCGTTCCATTTGAGGGACAGGCTGTTCTTGATAAGTCGTTTTGCGTGAGTGTGACATGGTCTTACCGGTTTGTCGGTATTTTTATGCTCGGAAACAACAAATTGTCAAGGTAGGTTTTAGCGTGTCATTAAGAAGAAGAGAAATAGGTTGAGTCAAGTATATGTACTTAGGCAGGTGACGCGAAGAAGGGGGATGAGCCGAGGCACTAGCGTGCTTTCTTAAATCTATTTCAGTGGAGGCACAACGGCAAAGCAGCTTCAGTAGTGTTTCCCATACAGGAAGAGAGAATCTTTTTGAAGTATGTAACAATTCTCGAAAGCAGGTAACGATGTGCAGGTATGGGGATACAATGATTCTAAATTAACATCGACGGTTTGTAAGTATCCTGATTTTGGGTATGCTCTATGGGCATTGAAGAGATTACTTTAAAATTAGTAGAGTGCATAGTCGCAGAAATAACATCATCAACTCGTCGTCAAGAAGACTCAAAGTAATTGAGAAGGAACCAGAATGTTCGAATGCAGCTGTTTATCCATTTGATAGTTGCAAGTTGGAGACTAGGCCCAAGATTCGGAATTGAGTTCCGGCTTATCTGTGCTTTCGAATTGTAGGTAGGATGATTTTAGCAGAGCTATCTTTTACAGGAAGAAAGCAACAACAAATGATCTAATGTACTGATAAATAGTAAAACTAGAACTCGCAGCTGAGTATTTTATAGGCATATCATTCCATTTGAAGAATGATGAAGGAAAGAGATTCAAATCTTTCCCGTACTGACTCAGTCCAGGGGGTCCTTCATCTTAGCCTCAATATGATAAATAGTTTGCCATAATAAGTGATAATCTCTATAACTGGGTCGCCATATTCAAATTAGATAGTTATGCAATTTAGATGTCAAGGAAGTTTTAAAGTCATTCAAACCAGTATTTTGAACGTGAGATATATGGTGCATGAGGATTTTGTCCAGCCACCATATCGCCCCCAGATGATTACCGGCTTGAATTGTATCTACATTACTCCATCTAATACCTAGTAATTACAAATACAATCATCTTTGTCAAAAGAATAATTAAAGGGGATGTTGTCAATATTACTCGCTTCGGGCTCGCTTCTACTCGTTAGGCTGTTACAATTTGGTGGCTTCGGTGTTTCGTTGTTCCGAGACTTAGTACCTTGTACCTCCATCAGCAACTCAGCCTCCTTTCTTGAATAATGCTAATACAACCTCGCAACATGAATTTACAACTCTCTAACTGTAATGGACAATCTTGAACCTCCATCCAGATCTCAGTCACCTTCTAGAATGTCAAGAAAATGGGCCAGAAAATGCGAGCGGTATTGCTGCATCGGGTTCACCTACTTCCCCTTGGTATTCGTGTACAGTATTACAACATGGGCAGTTTGGGTTGAGGCGAAGATTGGGTTTGTCTCGACTGGCTCGTGGATAGGTATGTTATTATTTTTTGGATAAATAACTTCTTTGGCTGATGCGATTTCAGGCTCAGGATCATCTGTACTCGGAGTCGCGCTCTACATTCTACTAAACTGGTCTTATACGACGGCAGTCTTTACCAGTCCGGGCACAACCACAAGTTCAATGGGATATAGCTCTCTGCCTACGCATGCCACACCAAATACCCCCGCTGGCTTGACGGTTAAGGCGAACGGCGAAATGCGTTTCTGCAAGAAGTGCCAGGCGAGAAAACCAGATCGGGCGCATCACTGCTCAACATGCCGGACTTGCGTTTTAAAAATGGACCATCACTGTCCATGGCTTGCCACTTGTGTTGGTCTTCGAAACTATAAGGCGTTCTTGTTGTTCCTCATATATACTACACTGTTCTGCTTTGTGTGTTTCGGAGTTTCTGCGAGCTGGGTCTGGGCGGAAATAATAAATGATGGGTCATCCACAGAAGATCTGATGCCAGTAAATTATGTTATGCTGGCTGTGGTATCAGGAATCATCGGGATTGTATTAGCGGGCTTCACAGGGTGGCATATATTGCTTGCGGCTAGGGGTCAAACTACTATCGAGTGCTTAGAAAAAACCAGATATTTGTCACCTCTACGGAAGGCCATGCAGCACCAACATATCGCGGATTATGAACGACGAGGCGGAGCAGCGGATGACACACCAATGGTACATGGAGAGCAGAGACATGCAAATTATGATGCTATGGAACGAGCGCGAGCCAGGGCCAGATACGAAGAATATCTCGATGAGCAAGATTCGGAGAAACTTCCTAGTGCGTTTGACTTGGGATGGAGAAGGAATCTTTCACATTTGTTCGGACCGACCAAAGGTCTTTGGGCACTCCCAGTTTGTAATACAACTGGGGACGGTTGGAGTTGGGAGCCAAGTATGTAAAGGTCATGTCATGTTTGCCATCATCGCTAACAATTTTAGGTCCAAAATGGGTAGAAGCCAGAGATCGGATAGCACGGGAACGGGAGGAGCAGAGAACAAGAGAACGAAGTGCAGGCTGGGGAGAACCACAATCACCAGACTTCCCTCCCGCTCCAACAGAAGGGGCCGGTAGACACTACGTCGCATATCCAAGCAGCAATAGGACAAGCCCTAAAGCATCTCCTAGGCCCTCACCTATTTCCAAAGCCGATAGAATCCTGGGCCGTAGTCCCAATGACTACTCTGATGGATCAGTCTCATTACACACTCTCAAATCTCGAAGTGGAGATCCTTACGAAGTTAGTAGCGACGAAGAAGAGGTGGAAAACCGTGTGCTTGACAAAAAAGCAATAGGTGGCTGGCAACATAAAGTTGGTGTTGTAACGAATACTTTGCTGGGAAACACTTTGGCAAGACAGAAAGATGATGTAAGAGGCTGGGATGGCCAGGATGATGGGGGCGTTGACTGAGCATTTTCTTGTAACATAAACTAATGACATTTGTAACGAATTTCCTAAACACTAACTCATTCGTTATTCTCTCTAGTGATTGCAAGAGGATGTTGGTAGAATTTAGCTTCTGTTACAACCTGATGAAACAGCATGATGATTTTTCCAGTACAAACGCAAGAATAGATTCCTCGTCTCAAAGCCTGGTATCTCTTTTAAAGTCTTCACGTATATTACTTTAGCCTCTCTATTGTACTTTCTTGTAAATCAGTATATATCAGCCACGTGACTGTTATCGACATCTTATCGACACCCCTGCGCCACCAGCAGCGTCATCTTGACACTTCACTCAACTCCATCCTACATTTCCCTAAGTTCAAATGCCAATCTAATACACTTTATTTATACCTAAGAAGCCAATGCTCTAAAGGCTCAGAGCATTCATTTTTCCATTCGCCACAATGGCGACTCCTAAATTCAACACCAAATCCCCCACCATAAAGCGTATCCTACGTGAAGCTTCCGAGCTCTCCACCTCCCCGTCTCCCGACCTACACGCATCCCCCCTAGAAACCAACCTGTTCGAATGGCACTTCACGCTGCGCGGACCGCCATCCTCTCCCTTTGAGTCCGGCATCTACCATGGCCGCATTATTCTCCCTCCTACCTATCCTCTGCGTCCCCCAAGCTTCCGTTTCCTCACCCCAAGCGGTAGATTCGAGACGAACAGAGAGATATGCTTGAGCATTAGCGGACATCATGAAGAGACGTGGCAGCCGGCTTGGGGTATTAGAACGGCGCTGACGGCGTTGCGAGCATTTATGGAAACGGATGCGAAAGGCCAACTGGGCGGGCTGGATACTAGTGCCAAAGAGCGGGAGAGGGTAGCAGGGGAGAGTGTAGGGTGGAAATGCGGGATGTGTGGGAGGAGCAATGGGGATATATTACAGGAATCAGCCGATGCGGCGAAAGAAGGGGAGGTGGAGGAGGTGGAAGTGCCAAAGGAGTTGACGTTGGCTACGAAAGAGGATTTGGAGAAGAAGAAGGATGGAGGGCAGCAGGCTGAGGAGGACAAGGAGGAAGCGGAATTGGCCGAGGGCTTTGTGCAAACAGCTCCGATGGTGAGGGAGGAATATCCGGCTGCGAGACCCGCGCAATCTGTCCCATTACCTACGGGCGTGAGGCAGAGGACCGAGGGGCAGCAGCAGAACGGCACGCCTCAAGCATCAATGCGGACGAGACAGCAGCACCAGATTTCTCATGACGGCGTGCCGATATGGATTGACAGGGCTATCGCGGGTCTGGTTATCTGCATAGTGGTTATGATATTGAAGATTGTGCTAGGTTATTGAGTCGGCGTATTAGCGACGGGGTGGACGGGTTTATGGCGTCTGGTGTCGAGAGGCCTGGTAGTTTGGATATACCATTTAGCGATAACTAAGCTCCTCAAAATCCTGGAAATTGAATAGACACTATTGTTCTCTATTTTTCACAGCCTGAGAGAGTTTATATTTGTGTCAGATTATTGCACTTGATAATTTCTCCATGATACCGTTCACATGACTGATATATGCTTAAGGATATTGGAGTAGCAGCTATCGTTCAGTAGGAAGTTCGCAATAAACAAGAGTAGGGAGTATTATAATCATATTTAAGTTATGAAATTGGGTATATAACTATCTATCACTATGTATTTGGGTCATGGGCACCATTGATCATTACCAAATATCTCCAGCGCACCCACACCCGCGTCTTGGCGACCTCCTATGTACGGTATGATATTCCCCCCTCCTCGAACCAATATACTCCTAAACTCCTATAAAAACCTCACGTTAAAACTCAACAAGATATTTTAACATTCCACTGCTAAATCCTTGAACCAGCCACCCTTTTCCCAGGCATCAACGCCATGCAGAATCCCCTTCCGCAATTCTCCATCATCAATTGCTGCTAAAATTACTTCTAATCTTTTGAAGTCTATTGGCTTTAAAATCCAACCGTCGAATCCGGCATCGATATATTCGTCTCTCCTGTGCTCTGCTAAAGATGCTGAAACTGCAATGATGGGTATTCTTTTTTTCGGTAGTGCACGTGGCGGTTCCGATATAGAAGGATCCATAGGAGAGGGCATATGATTGTCCTCTTCGAGTGCTCGAATAAGACGTGTTGCTTCTATCCCGTTTATAACTGGCATCTATTAAGAACTCATGTCAGTATGAAGCGCGGCTTGTAGATGGATACCAACACAGACAAGGGAAGGACACCTACCTGAATATCCATTAGAATGGAATGGAAAGACGATTCTGGTTCGGCTTTGAATATTTTAAAGCATGCCTGGCCATCTACGGCTATACGTGTATTATATCCACTTCGTCTTAAGCGGGTATCGAGAAGCCGACTATTTAGCGGGTTATCCTCAGCAATCAAAACGTTTAGGTTATTGCCTGTCACGCGCTGCTGCATTGTCAGTGGAAAAGGGTATCGGCCAAGATTTGGACCGCTAGGACTAGTTGAGATTGAAGGCGACACTGTGTCAAGCGACTGTGAGATCGAGCTCGAAGAAGATGCGCTACTGGGAATTTCTGTAATCTCTGGGATGCTTAACAGAGCCTCATCATTTATAGAGTCAGTCCTGAGATGCTGAGAGTGATCTGTAGGCAGCTTTGGTAACGTCCATTCCTCTGCCGACATTCGATGTCTGTCGAGATTGCCCATAATAGCTTTTCGGAATGGTAGTGTTACACACACTTCAGTACCTCTCCCAATTCCTGCGGAAGACATACTTATCTGCCCGTAATTCAGCCGGACGAATCTTGCCGTTGTTGCAAGACCCAATCCGATATTAATGGTCTTTGAGGGCTTAACGCTCGACGCATAAGAATCATCAGAAGCATTGCCATCGACATCATCCATTATTTGCTCAAAATCCTGGAAAATATTATCGAGCTGATCTTCTGACAGACCCTTGCCTTCATCCTTGAAATTGATCTGAATCATAATGCTAGAGTCTGTGCTCAAAAGCTGCTCTAGAATGATGTGAATTTGGCCAGCGCTTGAAGATTTAATAGAATTTGCGAGCAAGTTTGAAATAACCTGTCTCAGCCCGCTAGGATTACATTGTAGCAAATCAGGAATGGTAGGATCTACTACAATGTCAATTACTAAATCTCTCCTGGTTGCTTCATCCTCAAAGGCTGTTACAACCTCCGCGACTGTGGATCGCAAATCGACGTTGCTTTCTTGGATCTGGAAACTTGTATCTTCTACTTCGGTTAAATTCAGAAGGTCATTGACTACAAATATCAAAGACTTTGATGCTTCTAGTGACCGGTAAAGATGCTTGTGGGCTCTTTCGTCTAGTTCTTCCTCGAGGGCCATCTCCAAATAATTGATTATGCTATTCAGAGGCGTTCTCACTTCATGTCCTGCATTTCGGATAAGCAATCGAGTCATCCGATTGCGTTGGACAATTGCTTCCTTCTGTCGCCACACTTCGATGAACCTTCCATAAAGTATAGATAGCAGCGCGGCAGAATCAACTGTATCGAGTCAAAGATTATTCAAATAACATGAAAGAAGGTGACTTACTTGACTCCTCAGACCAATCGGTACTCATGCCAACAACACTTTCACTCCAGCGTTTGAAGCTGCTTCTCGGCTTGAGATAGTTGGAACCTGCAGATTCCTTTTTTTCATATGGGTTTCCAGCCCAATTGATATTTTTCTGCTGGCCCTTCCGGAAAAATACAAGGAATTCGGAGCCAGACAAGGTCAGTGGAACAACAAGCATTCCAGCAAGAATTTTGAAGCCTGGTGGGTAATTGATATCGGGGCAGTCCTTGACAATGGAGTTTGTGTGAAAAATTGTCGGAAAGGATTTTCGGCGAATGTATTGTAAAAGGGCAATAGCTTCACTGTATGCCGCAAGCTTTCCGATCGTTCGCGCTTCGCCTCGTATAGCGAGAAAGCCAACATCAGCATGAAACATGTTTAGAAGATCTGTCGAGGAGCTCGTAATGTAGGCAAATGGCGAATTTTTGGGCGAAGCCTTTGTAAGAGTATTGCGAGCATTAATCCGTGAAATATTGATAAGTTTTTCGATATTGCTGCTAGCAATTTCACCTAGCGAGCGACATATTTCTCGCATTGGTAACGATATTCTCATCCCCGATCCATAGTTGTGGCAGCTAACCAAACCCCACAGGCTTTGGTTGACAATGAGCGAAATAGACATGCTAGCCTGCACTCCCATGTTGGCTAGATATTTGATATGAATAGGGCTCATTGCTCGAAGATAGGAATGTTTCAAGTCTAAGGGTATTTTCGTATCGTCAAAAGTACGACATATTAGTCGAGCGGTCTCTTGGTCTCTATTATATAGTACCCGAATCTTGTTAACCAAGTATAGCTCTCGAGCTTGCTTAGGGATGTCAGATGCTGGGAAGTGCAATCCTCTGTAGATATCCTCAGATGCGCGCGTATTCACGATCTCAGCAACAACAGAGCCTAAATTCAGACCGTTAGCTAGCTTCATAACAATACGTTACAGCCAATGTTAAAGTTACTATCTTGAAGCTTTAGGAAAGGGAGTGCTTCAATTACGCTTTTACAGCCAGTCTACAAGTCAAAAAAGAAATTGACTTCCGAGAAAGGTGTGCGAGAACGTACCAGAGGTAGCCTCATCAAACTTATAAACCACTGTAGATATGAAAATTAGCAACGCATTTCTAGACCAATCTTCGATCAATATATGGTTCAGTGAAAGACAGCATATAAGTCGAATTTGCACATGACAGGAGATAAAAGAGGGAGAACATACTGACTCGATGAAAGCCAGTCAGTTGATAGACCAAACCAACTATAGTCTCCAAAAGCTCTGGCAACGAATTGGCAGACCCTAGTTGCTCCTGAATCTCAGACAATATCTGAAAAAGCTCCATTGGCCCTAGTGGCTGTTCACTCTGGCGAGCGACTTCTAGAGCACGAACGGATTTACTCTTATTTGTGGTAGAAAGCAAGCGTTGAGCCTCGTCGATCTCATGATGAGCGACCGTAATGGGGCCACCAGGGATTAGAACATTGGGAGGACTGCTTGGATTAAAAGCGTCTTTTTCAAGCTCGAATTCGCAAACTAATAGGTCGGATTCTGAGTTAAAATGCATGGCACAGAAAAGAGCGATCGGAGCTCCGAGAAGAGACGTCAAGGTGAGTGGGAAAACGTCGGGAACCTTCCTTGACTGATCTGCTTGGAGTGCCTGTACGCGAATGCAGAATGACTTCCGGTCACTTTGCGACAAAACATCTGTGAAGCAACGTAGTTCAAAAAGATGCTCAGGTTTTATTCCGACTACGTTATGGAAGTTTTCACTGACGATCCGTACACTGAATATGTTGTCGATGCTCCTTATGGCCAAGAGTGCGCCAAAACTCTGGATCGCACCCGGTATGTGTATAGGTTCGTCCTCACAGCGATAGATATGCTGACCAGTGGAGGGGCTTTTAGCAGAGCTTTCAGGACTGGCAGAGCTCTCATGGCCTGTAGAGATCTCATGGCCTGCAGAACTTTCGGGTCCCGCGGAGCTTTCATCGCTACCAGGAACAAAATCAAACCTATTCGTGATGTATCGATTGCCTTGCGAAGACGCCAATTCAGAGAATTGTCCTCTCGAAACAGATGGCGCAACAGGATCAAAGGAACTAATAGATCGCACAGGTTTGGATGGAGGGCCTGGACTCTTGCCAATCACACCTGGCACCGAGAATTCGAGCGAAGTTGGAGATTCTATTGAGATAGCGGGACCTATATGCTAATTAGTATGACTGGGACCCTGGGGCGGAGCTTGCGCACCGAGCGGTGATTGATATACTTTCCCTTTGGCAGTTGTATGCGGATTGGAAACACCCTCTCTATTGTTGGACCTTGGATACTAGGAATCAAAATTTCGTGTTCTGGTTCGGATTCTGGCTCAGATTCTGGCTTCGGCGCTGGCTCCTGCACTGGCTCTGACAATGGTTCTGACAACGGTTCTGACAACGGCTCTAAAAAAGGCTCTGGCATTGGCTCTGGTACTGAATGGATGCCATCTTGCAACACAGCTTCGGGACTCACGTCCTCTGAAGTTGGCATTGTCGGATTCTTCACCCCAGACGACAGGGGCTGGGAAAGATCCGATATAGTTTCCTTTTTCTCGAGCAGAGTAAGGCGCAGAACAACTTGTGTCTCTAAGGAACTGTTTCATAGGCCAGGAACATTACTGCAGAGGTCATTGTTGTCGTTAGCTTCTTGCGTGTCTAACTGGCAGGATGTTGGTATCAAAGAGGACCCCTAAAAGGCTAACCACCGTTTGGCATGAATGGAGAGAAGATCTACCGTACACGAAAAATCAATACAGCGCTCGAAAACCGCCCACGACGCCGAAAATTCGAGAATTCAATCAAGTCTAGATGCAAAATAAATCCGCAAGAAGCCATCCGAGACGCGGTCCAAAGTTGAGTCTGCAAGAAAGTGTCCTAGAGCATGTAATCTCAGGCCAGGATATTTTGGTGGGGAACTAGGAACTGCTCGCCCGGGCTAATACTCTAATAACAGATATCTGACAATGGTGGGGGTGGATGGGACAGGATGGTGCCCTGATTAAAAAAGGACGCTGGATTTATTCCCGCTTTTCCTTTCGTTCTGCGTGGCGTACCGTCCGTCGTTCCATAGTGGCACTAGAGCTGAGTCAGGTATACTATACTGTACTGTATTAGCTCTTTCGAGCACGACAAAACGGCACAACGTTAGACCCTCATCACACGTCCGGAACCGCAATGAGCATAGTCGGTCAGACACTATACAATTGAACTGTTCTTTGGATTGGACCTCTACTGTTGAGTAAGTGCTATGGCCATGTCCTGGATCTTTCCCGCAGCCATTATCTTATTGTTATTCCCATTCGGCAGTGGAGCCAGCCCTCTCAGCTGAGTATGAAATACAAGTAGTTACTGTTTGTCTGTAGTGGAGGCAGTGGATACTATACACCCAACCATGCTCATAGTAAACCACGTTCCTGGTATTTACTTCTCCGGGAAAGCATTTCGTATGCGACAATTGAAATGCCGCTCTGGCAGGTTCCTTCGAGATCAAGATTACTGATGGGAAACTAACATTCACACCTGTCCATATAGCCCCATCAACAATATCATTGGCATTGGCACCTTTCAAAACCGGGCCGTAGAAAGGACCAAGCGCTATCTAGGGAACTTGGACCATGTGCTCCAATTCATGCAAATGCAGTGCCGGCTCAAAACATGGGGAAATGTGACTATCAACTTGGGAATAGCATATCAGAAGTTAGAAAATGAGTTGAAGTGAAGTATTATTGCTGTTAGTGGTATCAGCTTCTCCGCTAACAGGTGGTTGGAGTTAAATTCCATCCCATTCTGTATACTCAAGTTGCCAAATTCACAAGCCTGGTCAGCGTTCTGCCTTCTCTCCCATGCAAAGTTTCCCACCGAAATTACTACAATCGAATCCCTAAATCACTACCTCACACGGGAGGCTTGAAAGCGCCACTCTCAATATCTTTCTGCGCCTGAATCGTCAAGTTGATAATCTCGATAACCATGTGCTGTCTCTCAGCCTCTAGAAAATCATCCTGAGCACCGTCTCCATACCACACTGAAGCAAGAACCTCGATTCCATTCTCGTCAACTCCATAAGCAGCACCATCCACGTCCCTCATTGATATATGTAGCACGCCAAACAGGGCATCAGTACCGTCTCTCAGGACTTTATCCCCCGCTGCTTGGTAGGGGAATTCCGGTAACTCGCGGAGAAAGGGGTGAGTAGTGCGATTTGGTGTACCATAGTTGGGAATGGCAAATAACGTAGTGACACCTCCCCAACCTTCGAGGATCTCAGAGGCTAGCACACCAGGCGAGATCTCAACAGTGCGTTTGATATAGTGTTCAGCATTTGCATCTTCATTCGCTAGATCCGCTAACGGCGATTGAGACCAGAGGGCGAAACGAACGGCGGTGAGGTTTTGAAAGAAGCCAATTGCCTGACCATCGGCTGGGACCCATGAGCCTGGTGTTGAATTGGCAATGACCTCATGCCAGAGCTTATCGGCCGCTTGGATATCAGGTTGAAGCAGAGAAAGAAGTCCGTCAGGCCCCAGACGTTGTTTCAAAAGCTTGACAGCGGTTTTGTGGGTGGTGAGTTCGTAGGTGGCAAGTGGAGCTGAGATTTTGGGACCAGAGGTGATGAATTTGTAGCCAGAAACTGTCTCGTTGAACTCGGCCGTTGTTAGAATAAGGAGAGAAAATAGGGAGAGAAGAATGGGTAATATTTGCTTCATCATGATTGCAGATTTGGGCTGGATTGAACAGCGGCAAACCTTGAAAGATGATTACGGACAAATTTATATCACCACCACAGCTTGTTGCTGGTTATATAGCGAGGAACTGTTGTCAACTTAAAGTTTAGCAGAGCTTCACCCTAGTCAAGAAACTCGTCCTTTTCTGAATCACTTACATGAATATGCCCCGTAATATCAAGGATTATGCTATATCATAATTACTGTTGCGCAATCCTTCGCCTCGTTCTTGGCTTTGGCGCAAAATACCACATGATTAGATGAGAAAGCAACCATTGTGGGTCAATTACCGATGTCAGCGTAATTGAACCTATCGAAATCGAGCGCTTGAAAGAAAAAAGAAATTCTGATCGTCTAGAGTCCCAATCATTGCCCCTGCTATACATTGCTCATAGACGACAAGACAACTGCTCTCCAGATTTGGAATGGAACTGGGACTAGAAGTGGCGTAAAATAACAATTTCCATTCTGGGCATTCAGGGAAAATATGTTCAAATGACATCTTATTCGCCTTCTCCGAACTAAGAGACATAATTGTACGACAGCTTCTACAAATTGGCAGGCTAGCGGGTTCGAATTGCTGTTTGGATTGCGGATAAAGTCAAGGCCCTCAAGCTGAAATTGTCACTAAGTATGAGCAGTAGAATTTGATTGCGACAATAACAATATATTACATGCTCTGAATGCACGTGTTTGTGACATACTACTTCTAAGTTAGACCTGGGAGTGTCCAGGAAGTTTAATCTTCAGATAATCGCTACTGATCGGCTTTGAATATTTCTCACGACAGTGCCAAAGCGAGTTTTGGAATGAGATTATGAAAATGAAACTGAGAGTTGGGAATATTAAGTGAAAGATAAAGAAATCATATTCCATGCGAATGATTTTATCGCTAGAACTGGCGGATTTTAGTGTCAGACTCATGTTTAGTGAGTCTGAGAAATTCTTGGCTTTCGGAGGTCACATATTATTGGGTTTGTGACGAGGCTTGAACATGAGTTTTCAAGTCGATTCTTGGAGATTAAGATTTGATCTTAAGCGGTAGAGCAATTCAGCTGCCGGTTAATGCTGGGAAGTTTAATATTTATATGCATTCAAAAAGGATTGCGACCACCTATCAGCTTGGTCACTTCTAGCGCAGCGCCTTTGATCATAAAAGGTATTAGTCGCCTAGCTGAAACTTCCAGGCCTGCACTAAGAACGCTGGTAGCTGATTTGGCTGGTCACATTTTATGTACATCAATGCGAGTGGTCGGGTAAGCAATACACTCCGTTAAGGTGAAGATGGATTTCGCAACTAAAACTAAACCTTCAAGCTCAGCTGATATCCTAAACATTGAACAGAAGCTCCTTCTCAAGAGAAACTCAAGTAGCTAAATCAAATAAAATAACCTAATACACACGCTCTCTATTGTAGATCTAGCTGTATTACTGTACCATATTATAGCGCGCAGGCTTATGTTGAGCAATGTATATGTTCAATTGACATATAGTAGGTATGATCTACAATTAGGAGGTGCAAGCAGACAAATATTGCAACATAATTAGGGGAACTCAAGCTACTTTCACGAACGTTAAAATTAATATGTGATATGCTAAGCAGGACTTTATTTGATTCTTGGTCTTCCAAATATATAACGCCATCGTTAGGGTAAGACTATTTCCCATATCCATGTAGTAGGTACGATATCCCAAAGGGGAAAATTAAGCGAGGCTATCTGCCAAGCCTAGGTAATCTTTCACAGCGTTTCGTCCCGCAACTACATTTCAACCTTGTCACAACACTTATAATGGCGGAGTAAGCCAGTGTTCACATGATACCATCGACAGTTGGTTTCAGTCTCGAGATCAAGTAAGATTGATGATTAAACATGTATAGCTATGTGGTTGCTTTGATGCTAGGCCCGAGAGTTCCGGCTGGAGGCGGACGGCGAGAATCACCTGATTGATGAGCTGTTTTTGTGTTGAAGGTGGAGAGATGATCAAGACTCTAGATGTTGCACATCTAAACAGTATAATAGCCTTTATATAAGACTTACAGTTTCTCTTATACCTTAGATAATATACATAATCCAGTCTTCCAAGCACCGCGTCAAGCCTACAATTGCATTTGACGATATCTAGCACGCGTCTTCTACAGCGAAATCATTCCTATGGCTATACAAACAAAACAAGCCATAATAGTGGGTTCTGGAGCTGCAGGACTCTCTGCAGCATGCCAGCTTATCGCCCATAGCATTTCCGTCTACGTTCTAGAGCGTGCCGAAAAACCTGGTGGTAATTCCATCAAAGCATCTTCTGGAATTAATGGGGCGCCAACGAAATACCAACCTTTTCCCGACAACTTCTTCTATGAAGATACTGTAAAGTCCGTAGGAGATGTAATAAACACGGCTACAACACAACGTCAAAGCCTCATCTCAACACTCACAAATTCATCCGCTGATGCGATTAATTGGCTTGTGGATGAGAAAGGGATTGATCTCTCTCTCGTTGCTCAACTTGGCGGTCACAGTGTTCCACGTACACATCGTGGCGCTGGGAAAGTTCCGCCTGGTGCTTCAATTGTAACGACACTGTTGAATTCTTTGAAAAAGAGTCCTCTCTTCCATTTAGAGACCGAATGTCAAGTTACCAGGGTAATCAAAGAAGGGAACTCGGTAGTAGGAGTCGAATACAGATGTAAAGATGAGGTCCGGTCTATCAATGGACCCGTCATCTTTGCGAGTGGTGGTTTTGGAGGCGACGCAAAAGGCATGCTCGCTAAATATCGCCCAGATCTGGCAGGCTACCCATCGACGAACGACCCAAGACCTGGGTCTCAAGATCTCCTCACTAATGTTGGAGCTCAACTTCTAGATATGGATCTGGTTCAGGTCCATCCTACAAGTTTCGTGGATCCCGATGATGTTTTCAAGCCCGTCAAGTTCCTTGCAGCCGAACTACTGCGTGGTGAGGGAGGCATTCTACTATTTGATGGGAAGCGATTTGTCAATGAAATGGAGACCAGGAAAACGATTACAAAAGCTATTACCCAGCTCCCAGCAGAAGATGAAACACCAAAGCAATGGCATGTTCAAATCGTTCTTGACGAAGGTGTGCACAAAAAAGCATCGCCACACGTTGATTTTTATCTGTGGAAGGGCTTACTGAGAATGACGACTGTCTCAGAGCTGATCGAAAGGTTTCCTGATACTGCCTTGGATAGTCTAAAGAATTATTCTGCACTTGCTGCTGGGCAGGGTGAAGATGTTCTTGGGCGCAAGAGTTTTGGAAGTTGGGGTATGAAAGAGGTGACTCCTGATACTATCATTTATGTTGGAAGAGTCACACCAGCCGTTCATTTCACTATGGGGGGAGTTCAGATAAATGAGCATAGCGAAGTTCTGGGTGCTGAGGGGAAACCAATCCAGGGTCTTTGGGCGGCAGGAGAGGTTACTGGAGGGATACATGGAGAGAACCGTCTTGGTGGTTCATCTCTGTTAGAATGTGTAGTATTTGGCAGAATTGCTGGAGACCAACTGGCTAAGTCCTTGCTCCCTTCATGATTAGAGACTAGTTTCAATATCTATCTTGAATTCACACAAAGAACGAAATACGTTTGATTTAGAATTAATTTAAATAAATACACACTATTATCATATATGAGCCAATCAACAAGTCTCATCCAAAATTGTTGCATTTCTTCTTGGCACCTATAGAAGGGAAATTCTATCACTCTCTTTAATGTAAATCTCAACTAAGCGAGTCGGTTAGTAATCCATCCAAGCCGTGCCGAAATTCAGCCAACTATCTTACTTTCCAAGGCATTGGGTTGTTGGAAGTCCCTCGCTTAACCTTTAACCTTATCTGAAAGTCAGTCAAGCCTCCAAGATGGGAATATTTACGCAAGAAGTATCTCACCTTGGTTTGCTATTAGGATCCGAGCTCAAACGTACATTTGTTCCCACTCCATTATGTCGCTAACAGGTAAACAATGACTTCGACAACTATCACCTTCTAGATAGAGGCCATCAACCACGCCGATTATACGCTCAATCTCGTCTAGTCTAGTCCATAGCCTTTGATGCACCCATTGATTAGATCTAGTAGTCATGAAAAAGATATTTAGGAAACATTTGTGGAGGGAATCTTCAAAGTCACAGCCTAAAGAAATTGCACCAGTAAAAGACACTCAAGATATTGGACTAAAAGTAGTATATGTAAGCGAGACCCCTTCGGTCGAGTGAGTACCAAACGCTTCCACTCACAAATGAAGACTTGACCAACATAAATGAAGTATTGTGGTTATTCATGGACATGGAGGGCACTGGAAGAAGTCGTGGACATACACACAGGAAGATGGTACAGATACTTTCTGGTTACATGACTTTCTGCCCAACATACTACCAACTGCCAGGATCCTGTCGTTCGGTTATGATGCTTCGGATGCCTTGAAGTCTTCGGTTGAAGACATTGCATCGCATTTTCTCGGCGAATTAGTTCGAATTAGAAGTGAAACTAGGGCAAGTTTTCAATCCACCCTCATTTCACGTACTGACAAAAGAAGACTGTAACTTGTCCATTGCTCTTCATAGCGCACTGTTTTGGTGGAATGTTATTGAAGGGAGTAAGTGCCCAGTTATTGTCTACTATATCTCGGCTGATTAGATCTAGACCTTAGGACTTTGCGAAGGACTGTGCTCAACTAAATCTCTAGCTGATCTTCGACTTTCAACTCAAGGGATTCTGTTCCTAGGGGTACCTAATGAAGTCAAATTTTTAACTTTTAATTTGGAAAGTGCCATGCCAGGTTCGAATGATCTATCTGACAGTCCGTTAATCGCGGCGCTGAAGCAGGATTTGCGCTGGCTGCAGGAACATGTGGGAAGATTCGATCAAATTAGTGATGGGTTTTTTATCACAAACTTCCTAGAGTCTGATGGTACATCTATTTTTTCTCAGGTCCCGTCAGGGAATGCACAGAAGAGACAAACGATTCGCCTCAACAAGACTCACGGTATGATGGCCCGTTACGCATCTGCTGATGATGATGACTACAGGAAAATTTCTGCATGCTTAGAGAAGATGGTGGAGCAAGCGAGTCAACAAAACGATGCTTCTCTTCATATGGAGTAATTTTTTTATTTGACAGACAGTAAATACAAGAATTTTAATCGCTTCAAGCAATGCAGAATTGTGTTTGTTTCCACATCCTCCGTGGGCGCTTGGGTCGCATAGATGACTTCTTCATATCATCTAGCTAAGAACTTGACAACCCCAGATTCAAACTTTAGGAAGTTCTCTAATATTTTAGAACCTCTTGAATGGAAGCCTATAACAATTAGCAAGTCAATCATGACAGCGTACAAGTAACTTACCATTTTCCCCTCAATGTTATGACAGCCCAGGTCCCTTCGTCATCAACCTCCTTCTCAACTTTCGTACTGAAACTAATCGCGCTCATAATTCCATCCCCAAACTTCTCATTCAGCACTGCTTTGTAAGCATATCCATAGTTCTGGACAATTTCATACAATCGATATATCAATGGCTCGGTTGGTGGCATGGGCGCCGCCTTTCCTCGGTCTGGGAAGCCAGCAAGCTGAGTGGTAAGCAAGTTTTCCTCGACTTCGAGAAGAGACGCTAGCTTGCTAATGTCTGCGGAGGAAGCCTGTGCTTGGCCATAGAAGAGAGCCGCCACGGCAACTTCGGAACGCCCTAAAGATGAGGCAATTGACTCGAAGGTCAAACCCTTACGAGCTTTGGCATCGAAAAGAGTCTTTGAAGAAGCCGGGAGGCGCTCAATCAACGCAGTCTGCTAATGTTAGCTGGGACTTTACTGGGAATGAGGGGATTCGCAATGCGGGGTACTAAAGGGCACAAACGTCGAGCACAGCAATGTTAGATGATTCTGTCATTGTCAAAAATTTATGTTTGAGTTGTTTGGTTTTAGAGTAGAATGAATGAAAACAAGCATGAGACAAAATCAAAGGTATTATAGAATTCAAAGGGTGGCGGAGAAGGACTGTTTGTCATTATCCCCATCGTCATCCCCGAGAAATATCCGAAGACCCCGCTATTTGCTAGACGTCCACCTTCAAATTGTAACCATTTGCGCGGAAATGTATTGCACATAGTTTAATTTGCTAATTAGTAGATCCTAAAGCTAGCCTCTCGGCCAATTGGGCTCATCGGGGTTCGAGCTGAGGCTCACCCGTCCAACTACAATACAACTCTAGGTGATAAGTCTAAATACGATGCTGAGTGGTCATGCTAAATGGCAATTCAAAATTGTGATGATAGAAATATTAGTAGATGCCCGTTATTTTCAGATATAAATTACACTATAAGGAGTATCCAAATTAAATGCTTAGTGTAGTCCTAATATCTTGCGCAGTCCTATAACTCAATTATAGCCGGTCTTCGCTTGAAGTGTCGCGTTTAAATGGGTACACTGATTGCACGAGGATATTCAAGCCTGTCGTGGGGCGTCGATATATTGATATTTATCTTCTACTACTAATCTGTGCTCGAACAATTCTATGCTAGATACACGTACGAGCTTCCCTCCCGCTCAATATACTCCTTTTCAATCAGTTCTGCCAGTATTTGTTAGCATGTTATCGCACCAGCTCAAGGCAAAAACTTACTCTCAAGATTTTTCTTGATTTCTCCCAACTCAACCATTCCCCGCTTCTTCGTCTGATTGATAACTTCAGCCACAAGATTCGGATGCGACATCGTCTTTCTTGATTTCATAATTCGGACGATAGCGGCTTGAGTTTCGTATTGCCTATCCTGGTAGACTCTTTCGTGGGTTTGTTCAACCTCTTCCTTTGTTTCCTTCAGTTGGATCTGGTTGATCTTGATTCTGAATTTAGGGTCTGTAAATGCGGCGTTGACGGTAAAGGTATCGGTAGGGTTGACATCTCGACCCTTGGGATGCTTGTTCAGAATCTTCCATTTGGCACAAGCAAGGGATTGCAAAGTCCGAATTAGCTCAGCATCAACTAGACCAGTAGCAGCAGAAATATCAGTGTATGAAAGGTTCCCAGTCGATTCAATATCGTTGAAAAGAACCAAGACAATAGCCTGAAACGCCGAGACGAGAAGTTCTTTCGGCCCTCTATTGAAATGTGCTCTTACAATACTATGAGCAAGTGAATGTTTCCAAGTTAATTTTCGGCCGGAATGTTTGTGTTTGTAGTGAAGATCGTATCTCTCGATATGTTGTGCAACATCTCCAGGAAGCTTGACCTCCACATCTGGGTAGGATGGCCAAGCAGAAGATGATAAAACGCTTACTTGCAGATCCAAGCTTGTCTTTCCCGTGGAGCTCTTGTAAGCGGCCATTTCTTCTCTTGCAAGTTCCTGATCCTTGAACATCTGCTCGAGATTATGGGTAAATGTGTATCCACATTCGTTTTTGAGCTTAGCAAGCATATTTCGTTCTGCATCTTGACTAGCACTCCGTCCCATCAAAAGACGTTTTGCGAGATCCTTTTTGTAGAAGGCCTCAAAAACATCCTTCCCTTGGATAAAGCGGAAAAGCTCAAGACCTTGTTCGAGATTACGATCTAGTTCAGCATCCTCATCACCAGTGCTTGATTGACCGAGCTTTTCGGCAGCATCTCGATCTTTGAGATCTGACGCCAATGAACGTGGAACAGCCTTCACACCGTTTCTAAGTAAAAGATCCAGATACTTTGCAATCATCTCTCCAACCTTAGAGTTACCCGCCTCTTTACCCAGGGCAGCTGTATTTTTGCTATCGTTAATGAAATTGCCAAATGCCTCGCGGAGCTTGAAAGTGAACGTATCATCTTTCTCGAATGCATCTCTTATTATAATGTCCAGTTTTCTCTTCAACTCTAGTAGCTGGACAACCATCTCGTCAATTTTCTCCTTATCGCTAACGATTCGTGAGCCAACTTTTTTTATGTATGTCTCCCAAGGAATTTTGAGGTTTTGTTGAATATTCGAGAGGCTTAATAGTTTATAAAGGGCTTTCAGTGAACCCAGAGAATTGGAATCGATAAGCTTTTCCACACCTTTTATGTTGAGGAGTTTATCTGAGCATTGCTCAATTAACTCATAATGTGCCAGCTCTAGTAAGTCTTTTTTGGTACTATTATCGAAGTTGTATGTATCACACCGCAAGGATTCCGACTCTATGAGTTTGTCACAAGAGGCGATAAATACGTCGATGTTTGCATTGCTCAAGTCTCCCGCGAAATTTTGATAATATTCTTCCGATATTCTTAGGAATTCTGGTTCGAAAGCCTTGTTGTAAATTCCTGAGATATGAAGCATAGATACCGCATCGCGAAGCAATACGGCATCGACTGATGATTTGTCTCCTGCCCTGTCGAACTGAACCAAATCACAAACGCCTGCTACAACGCAAGAGCCTATGGACTTATTGCTAATCCTTCCTTTATTCAATATAATATGCCGAAATTGTGCAATCGCCTGGTCCTCCATTGGAATACAATCTTTAGTTTTGAGGTGATATGTGCGATCGAGGAAGCTAAAGATGGCTCGCATTAGAGTCTGCCATGTCACAATTAGTTGTGTATATTTAATAGAACTGTATGGGCAGCAGTACCACTTGTTCATTCCATATCCTCCAATGTCTATAGGCCACTCGAAGTACTTCTATTGCATTCCCAGCATCCTTCTCTACCAAGGGCAGCATTTCGGTCTGCAAATAGCCTTTATTTCGTTCTTTGATATGTGTTGAAAGCTTCTGAGCCTGCCCACGCCTACATATTGCTTCCGCGCCCCGCGACAAGACTTCTCTAGGTATTGCCGGTTCTTCTCTTTTATAAATCTGCAGAACATAAATTAGCCACTGGATACGATGTAACATGTATGACCATAGTCTGGAACCACCAAAACTCGTATTAGAGGTAACATACAGAGCTCAACGCAGCATCTAGTCCATTCCAGGTATCGTCGTAGTATTTGTCGACATCTTTCAATGAGGACGATGTCCTCAGGTTCTTGATAACCAGCCTCTTCGCCCCAGAATGCGGTTGGAAGTTCGATGGCCCTCTCGTCAGATCCACAACCCCAGGTCGTATAACACTTTTGCCCTTGTTCATCTCCGGCAAGCCCCCAGTATTACCACTTGAATTGCCAACCTTGAGTCTCTTCGGGCAAGATTGCTGCGAGGTTGAACGTTGCGATTTGTTGAGTTGCAATGAGGATTCGGCGGGGTTGGAAGCGTCTACGATAGGGGACTTTCTCTTCCCGAGCGTGGTTGGAGAGATAGCTATATTTGCAGCAGAATTGTCGGTAGCCTGCATTGGGTTTTCTAGATCAGGTCAATCCTCTGGTCGAATAAGGTTTGTGGATATGCACGCAAGCTGTTGATTCACCTGATGACGCGCAAGACAAGGAAACGCGATTAACATTTTAACTCCGAGGCATCTCACATCATTACGATAAATTGGGGGCAAGCTTTCACGTCCATCTATCTACTCATAATATAACTTCACATTCAATCGAGATACTATGAACGCAATGTGGTCTACAGCAGATTTACTCTGTCTCTGTGTTACCGTCAGGATTTTTCTAGGGAAAGAAAAAGGAATTCTAGTATAGGCTTTCGATTAATGCTGGATAACTTCAGTTTAACGCCGAACTCACTTAGGAGGACCTCGACCTCAACACAAAATTAAACTAGAACGTACTCGACAATGAAAGGTTCACTCATTCACGGACTGCGCTCACATAAAATTAATAGCTGACCTCTAATTATCTCCTTCGACTATTTTGATTACCGCTGGTATTCGTCTTAAGAGATGAACTCGCCCAATATGGCTGGAAATGAAGCCGGCTTTCAAATACAGTACGATCGTAAATGGATATGAGTTCGAACTGGCTCGAGGAACCTGAAAAATCGCGCTTTGTAACTAGTCGTGCCAGATGAGATTTTTGCAGGAATACTGCATGCTGATAGCTATTCCATAACATCGCTACTATCTAGCAGGTCACGGTACTGAACGGAACAGACGCCTTTAGTGTTTAGTAATTGTTATATGTTCCCCAACATAGTCCCTGCCCTGGTCCTAATAAGTCTAAAGTATCCACCATGTAGACTTCCTATAACAGTAAATGTCCTCCAGCCATCGTGATTAGCTTGAGGTGTCTTTGCAGGACGAGCACTAGCAAGTGAAGCCTCTTGGCTTGGCAGGCCAAAATGAGTCTGTTAAACTCGACCCGCTTTACCAATAGAGCAAATTTCCAATGTAACTGAGATAGGGTAGCTTTTCAAGAGACTGTCAATGCAATTTCACGAGTTAAAAATATCAAAAATTCAAAAGACTCAAGATGCAATGGAGCCTTGCGAGAATTATACATTTGGCTTTTCAACATCGCTTTTGTACAATGCTAACTCAATTCGTGTACTTCGGAGTAATTACGGAAGGTTTAAACTCAATTTCTACTATTTAGCAATCTAATCTATCCATTATTTGTCGTTTACGAGCCATAAATCCTTCCTGCTACTGCTACTCTTACAATCTCTTTCAGGGTATGCTAACGCAGCAAAATCTACAGCGGATACTTTTACTTCACTTAATCATATTGCCTTCAGACAGTTCATCTCAATCAGTTGTATACTCCAGTTATTTGATTGTCGCTGTCCGGGGTAATCAATTGTTATCTAAGCATTAATCTTATTTTCGGGTTTAGTATCAGAAACACCAACTCAAGCAAATACTTTCTTTAAAAATTTAGCCCAAAAACCTGCACAGATTCATGGCAGTTATTTCCGTGTGATATCTTGACTCTTGATTTTCAACCATGTGAGCCAATGTAAGTGAGTGAGAGATAGCTGAAGTAAACATTCTCAATTGAAAAGTGTGTTTATGATTATATTCTATGCATAACTTTTACAACCTAGCCATACAAATATTTTCCGAAATACGCCTTGTTCCGAAATATATCTGTCTAGGTACCTTCCTCACTTATCTACAAACCGATATTGGAATGCCAAGCGCTTAGGGAAAATGAGGCTCGTAGACACCTTATTCACCATGAAGGGGAGGAGTTAGATATATGAAAACCTAAGTATTGACACTTAGAAAGCATTGATATTCAGCTTCTCTAAGTTGTGTGATACCGTATAGATGCTACATAGACAGAGAGAATAACCTGTAAAGACCGAATAGTTAGTTAGAGTAAGAGCAAAGAATAGGAAACAAAATGCACGAAAGAGTACTTCACAGCAGAGCCCTTAAGAGAACTCTGACTCTAGGGGATAACATGGAGTATCCAGGCATGAATGAGAGAGAAAGAAACATATTTATTTGATTCAAACCTCAAAATATAAACAAAGTTGATGGACGTAGCGTGATTCAAAACCGTAGCTCCTCGACGGTCGAACTCAACCTTGTCTATCGACCTCACTAACAACTCATTAATCTAAGTTGAATTGAACTCTCCAAGCAGAGAAGGGGTGATAACTTCCTACCCTTCCAAGCCTTCCAATCATCAGGTTGAGTCGTCATGACACGCTACTCGGCCTCAAAGGTCAGACACTTCTGAGACAGTAGTCACAACGCAGAGCTGGCACGTCGAGATGTTTTAACATTAAACTGAAGGCCCTATATTTGCTTGATTTGATTGAACAGTATTCCCAAGTCGACTTTATAGTAAGCCTCCTACTTGCGTCCTCGCTTAGTAGGGGACTATATATGGCCTCAGGCAACTAACTATGGTGGACTTGGCACGGTCTATAAGTACGGTGTCGTCGGCAATCTGTGCTATCTTAATACCTGTGAGTCTATGACGAGAAGAGACATTGTGTTACTTCATCCTACTGTTCAAAAATCTACAGAGACTTGATAACCAATGCAGTCCAGTTACTTCGCTCAAGGCTTTCACATGGTATCAGTCACCTTTAAGTTTTAATATATACATTTTTATTGTTATCCTAATCTTTTTAACCCTACGTAAACGCCTTCAACGAAGATCGCTTTTGGTTATTTTCTTGCAACTATATAGCGTCAGGTCATTGATTTTCAGATAATGTAGCTAAGGGGCAGAACTTACATCAATAAAGCCGGTGATTGACATCAACACCATGTATGAATCTGCCAATTCATCGATGCTCTGTGCGACGGCATCTAAGTCCGTGCCGATACCTGCAGATTTCTTGAGAACAGCCATAATTGATAGCTTATTTTCAGTCAGAAATTGTCGGCCAATTTCTAGGGTCTGCACATTCTGTGAACCTCGACTTAAGATCATAGCGCATATAACCCTAACCAACGAAGTCAGTAATTCGTAGTGCTTGCTAATGGCATCAGAGTCATTGATATCTGCATTCGTTAGCTGATTTTCACCAAAAGCGAGTTTCTTCTGACTCACCAACTCCTAGATCGGGATCTGTTGCAAAAAGGCCCGAGACTTGGATGGAATGTATTATTCCAGCATTCATAACAGCTGCGGCCCCGACCCGAGTCTGTGAAATTTGAAGTAAAAGCGATAGCCTGGCATGACAATACGAGATCTGAGTGTTGACATCTAAGGTTGTTAATGAGTTGATTGACCTGTCGGATCTGGAACAAATACCTTCATGAGGGGTATTGCGGAGATCCTCTCCGAAGTTTTGGATAGACTCCACGAGGATTGATATGAAGTTCATACGACCAAGAGATTCGACAACATATTTAGAACCTTCCTTATCGGCCATCTTCACTAAAGCACCCAAGAGCAATAATGCTGAGATTCGACACATTGGTTCACCAGAATGGGCATCGTCACAAATGAGGTCGACGAATCGTTCCCCAGCTGCTTTGATTGTTTGCGTGCTGTGGCGTCGTTGGATCTTAGTAATACCTGTGACATCAGACATGCCAGTCAGGTAGCGATAGCTGATGGTATAGAACAATTCCTTCAAATTCGGATAGGCACCAAGCAATCCAATGGCTCTGAGAGACACCTGGAACAGATGGAACAGCCTATCGCTTACAGCATCGCCGATTTCACCTTGTTTGAAGGATTTTGAGTCGAAGTCTAAACTGAAAAGTAGGGATTTGGCAAGACGAGCTAACTCCATGGAATCTTCCACATTTTCGAGCCTATTCTCTAAAATCGGAAGGATGATCTGTAAGATTTGCAGCATAAATGGAGTTTTATGTTCACCAGAAATTTCGTTAACTTCAATCATGACAAGCATTAACTGAACCCACGACTGCAAGAGACTCAGCCGTGAAGCACGGTATATCTTGAGCTCATTGTCTGTAGCATAATGATTGCTAATAAGTTGAATCTGTAAGTCCACCGTAGCAACATCTTCTGATTCGTCAAGCAGTCTCCCTTTAGTCAATTCTTTCTTCCGTAGAACGAGAAGCTCCATGACTTTTTCCAGATTGTAGGTTTGTGTGGCTCCATGATGACTCTCGAGACAAAGTGAAAAATCGACATCTTCTATCCAAGGGGGTAAAATAGGATCCTCTTGTTGAGGGAATTCGAGCTCTATGAAATCGAAAAGGTCAAATACATCAAGGTGTTCGTTTATTTGTCCGTCTTCCTCTGTTGATCCTAAAAGAGTTGCGAAGATTTTAGACCTCAAGGACGGTAAGCGGCTTCGCGCAACCTGTCGAAGCTCGGCCGAAACATATTGGAGTAAAGTGGCACGATGGCTCAGAAACTGAGAAAGCACCGAAGCAGAAGAAGATTCGAAGAGCTCCGGATCTTGAACAGGCCGCCCGTCAAACAACATAGGATCATTTAAGCGAGTCAGCTTTCCAAACATGAAAAATAATGACCGAACATTCCTCATTTCCTCCATTACCAGTCCGGATGATAGAGGTGACTGCCACAATTGACTAAGAACTTGGATGGCTTTGTTCTTAAGTGTCATTAGGTAGTTTGATACATTGGAATCTTCATCCAGGGTGACTGGAGCGAGCATCACAATTTCAAGAATACAATGGAAAAGCGAAACCCCCTGGCTAAAAAAGCTGTTTGGATCAATGTCAATTACACTGTTTGCACACTTGAACCCAAGAAGCAAGTGTGCTATTGTAGGCTGGCCAGGCGAAGCTTTCAAGCAAGCAGCAAGAAAATCAAGAATGCGAACTTGTATCACATATGATGAGTGCTCTGCTCCGTAATTCGGATCAATACGTGCCTTCATCTCGTGAAGTAACGACCTTGCAATCGCATCAGAGTCGTTATTGACTTCAAGCGCTGCAATTGCTTTATTGCGATTTGCAAGCCGCCCCATGCCTGTGACAGTCATAGAAGCAAGTTTTGTTGAGGTTGAAAGCTTTTCCAAAAGCTCAAGAGATGCCATGACGAGCTCGGGTTGTCCTGCTCCGCAATATAAACCTAGATCGGCTATAACTGGAAGGTGGCTCAGAATCCCATCCTCGAAAGAAGTATAGGCAGCACTAGATACTGGAACTCGTTGACTGCTAGCTTGTGTTTTGACAATTGGGCGCACGATATCTAGATAGGTGGCCTGAAGGTCAAGTATCCGACTGACAACATGTATGCCTTGCAACACACACCTCATCAGAGGAGAATCTTGGCCCGCAATCCCTACAGCCTCAGCGTCCTGGTGAATAGCTGAAAATAGTGCAGTCATGACTCTTTCATTGAACATCCACTCCATAACCCTTGAAAATGGATGCATTAGGACATAAGTCTTGAGATCAGTGGTCTCCATAGCAAACTCGACATTAATGTTAGTTTTGTTTGCAAATATGACCAGGTCTTCATTGAACGTGTCCAGTGACATGGCAATAAAGTCTAAACAGGAGAGTTGTAACATTCTTGAGAGCTTGACATCATATATCTCGGTATATTGGGAGCCAAGAATTTGACCAAGAACGAAGTCAATATATGGTTCTATTCCAGGCATTCGATTAGCAACACCGAGAGTTTCAGGAAAAGGCAATCCATCTTTGAGACCAGTTTCCCCTTCATACGGGGATATTAATGCAGTAAGCAATTGGACGAATGCATTGGGCTCCTCAAACCCATTGCTTAGCCCCTTCAAAATTCGCTCGGTCGAGGTAGATGAGAATGATATGGGAGTGACCTTGGCCATCGTAGAGCCTGGAGAATACCCACCCGATATCCATCCGTCTAGAGCTGTCCAGATGTATTCTCCCACCGTTTTTGTCTTCTGACTCAGCAAAGAACGAAGAGCCGTAAAAGCAGCTGCTCGGATGCGAGGAGTAATCGCACTGCTTACTAAATGAAGTAATATCTCGTGGAGTTGAAAAGTTGGGTGGGTGATGAAGAACTCTCGCGCTGCTGGGCTTGTAGCAACGACGCGAGCCACAACTCGCAGATACTCCTCAAGCATGAGATACGTTTCGGGTTCCAATTCCGCATGCTCGGTAACAGACTTCCCCGAGCCAAATGTCTGAGGTACTGCTGGTCGATCGCGAATACTTTTACTGAAGAACGTGAGCTCCTTAATGATGTGATTCCATGTCAGAGCAAGTCGTCGTGTTTTCTGGGGTCCTTCGTCAACAAGGAATTCATGCACAGAGGTTGCACAATCTTCATCTTGGGAAATAGCCTGGAGCATCTCGCAGAAGGCACTGACAAGCGGTGTCGATGCGCGCGTGGATACCCAGTGAAGGAACCCCATAAGTCCTCCATCAGGATTGTCCCAAAATCCATCTGCTGCTGCCTTCGGTCGACCATCGAACACATACGAGATAATAACAAGAAATCGCTCCATATCGACATCTTGATCGTGTGTTGCGCTGCTCTGCCGTTGCTCGTCCTCTTCTGTTCGAAGTTTTCTTAAGACGTTTGGTAGGTTTAATACAAAATTTTCCGCAAAAGTCTGCAATTGGTCCATGAGAATATCTTGGAAAAACCCCGAAAATGTGGCATGGGGTGTGATTTGTAGAAAAGGCGCCTTTCTCTGCAGCCAGGATCGAAGGCCTTCTCGTGCAGGGTCATACCATTCTCCTTTCATATCTGCGGATACTGAAATCATGCAATCAAAAGCTCCATCTTTCAGTGCGTCAGTAAATTGTCTTGACCGTTGATTGCTCTCTTCGGTCAATTGGTTTTGAGGTAGTGAGCCTTCGTAATTTTCTCCATACCAGCCACTATATTCTGCTAACCACCATGCGCGTACTGCAGCGTGTACATAAGTCAACTTCCACGAGGTGGCGGTAGTTGGAGCTCGAAGCAGCCTTTCGTTCAAACTTCTAGCATTATCAATTGAAGTATCTCCGTCCGGACTACCAAAGCGTGTGATATATGCAAATAATGGGAGAAGCCAGTGAACTGTAAATGTATTAGCATCGATAGTATTCCTCGGGCAGATGCTGTGCGTCTTAGAGTATCACCACTTACGTAGTAGTTCGTCGAAATAGTCGTGAGTCCGTAAACTCTCCAGAACTAATTCGAAATCGGACATTATCGATGATCTTCTTGCTAGATGAAAAACTATGACACCGAGTAGCTCATGTTCCCTTAGAAGGCTAGCCTGCTGGTACTGTATCCTTTCTAGGTTCTGTGCTCCTTTCTCGGTATCATTGGCGACTCGCTGCGCATTTGCTTTACCCATAAGCTCCTGGATCCAGACTTTGGTATCGACCATGCTAGATAAACATCTCCGGGTGAATCTAGATTCATCTCTGGTATCCTGGGGACGGGTAACCTCGGTGATGACTTGCGAGAAGAACTCTTGCTCAGCGTCTCCAAGACTACTCGCCGATGACAATTCCAATGTAATACGAAGACAGTCTAGCATTTCTTTCCGCCGCTGATGGAATCGGATGATTGCACATGTCTCTACTGGTTGGCCAGAGGCCTGACCGTCATCTTGGGCGTCCAGAAAAAGTTGTGCAGCTTCTAGTTCATCGAGGTTCAGGGCGTCTGCCACTTCTAAAGTGCCTTCTCTAAATTGGCTATTTACATTATAGCTGTTTCCACCTATATCAATTGCGCCTGTTAAGCCATATGTCAGCTCCACTTCCTGGGTTCGTTTGAATTAACATCATACCTGATTGAGGGTGAGCTTCGCCTGGTTGCACAACCTTTCGACTCTGCTCGTTGCGAGGCTTTTTGTCCAATAAAGCTCTAAACACATGCACATGCTCTTCGAGTTGCATTGCTAACCTATCTACATTCGACAGCCGCGATTCGGAGAGTGCAACAAGGTCTGCATGAAGTTCTTGGAGGCTTTCGAAGCCATGGCTCTCGTCTGTCATTTTTAATTGTCTTGCACCAGTCAGCGAAGATGAATTGCGCTACACAATTTTACCAGCGCGCCTTGAGAGGATTCCCGAAAGGCACACATTCATGACCTCCCCTACTCGAGATGGTTGTTGTTAAGCTAAAGGCTGTGGAATTATTTCGAGGTGACACTAGCGCGTCATTTCTCGCGGCGACGCGGCTGACGAAATTCTGGGCAGCCAGTACAGAACTAACAACTTCATCAAATAAGGAAGACGACAATCTCCACGTGTCGGACAAGTTGTACAGTGCGATAATACAATAGCTGAATACTTGTGTTTCATGCCTTTTCCGTTTTATACGCCTCGGTTCAACAGTTAATAGGCATATATATGTAGCACCTGCCTGGTAGCCTTGTCAATAGCCTTGCGGTTGCCATATAGAATGCAACATCTGATATTGACAACCAACCGCCCTTTCCGGCCAATATGAGCCATAATGAAAGTAGGAAGGGTGAGGACCAAGTTTACCTTGATTCAGTAATCGGTATGTCTTCGTGCCTCCTGTCGTTATCGAAGTTAGTAATGAATTACAGAAAATCTTCAAACGGGCAAGTTGAAGGACCGCCTCCAAAATCTGAAAGGTATTGAACTCAATTTCCGGCTCATATGGGATAGACAATGACACCAGCAGATCTCAAGGCCATTTTCGACAAATCTAACAAGGCGGATAATCTGTAATAATCTCATCATGCCCAGTCACATGGTGGTTCTCATACTAACTCATCGACCTAGGAGCAAGCTTGCTGATAAATCGTACCATCGTGTCTATGAAGTCGCCTTCAAGATTGCTCTTGAGGAGAAAGCAAATGTTGTAATTGGAAAGAAGTCGACGCTTTCACGCGCTCAAAATCGCCTTGAAGTCTGTGCGGATGCCATACGGTTGGCCATCAAAGCAGGAGCGCCAAAGTTGAAGCACAAAACTATACAAGCTGTTGTTGACCACATCACACAAACGCTTCCACAATCCAGTGGAGAATATTTTCCAGAACTGTCTCGACCTTACTTGAAGGCTCTAGGCTTCATCTTTGAGCACAGGCCAAACGCAGAACGTCTTCATAACTCCCTATGGCTGGAGGTTGTTGAGTTTTGTCTGGATGGCATTGATCATTACATGGATAGCAATTTTGATGATGCTAACAGCCTCACTCTTAGCTTTTCTGGTCTCGGAGCAGGTCATATCTCGGGGTCGGGATCTGCTCCCACTTCAAGCCTTGCAAATGGGATATCACAAACCAAGACTGGATCAATATCCCGGCAGAATGTCGAGGACCTCCTGAATATTCTACTGCCTCTCATCTCCGCAACCAATGCACCGATTTTGGACAACGCTGAGCGTATCACGAACACAGTTCTTAGCTTATTGAAGTCGCGGACTTTTGCTGTTAATGCAGTGCATCAGCTGGCTTTTTCTATTCTCAATACAGTATTGCTATTTTGTCGACAAGACCAGTGCTCTCTAGTGCAGAATGTTGTTCAGCGATCAATTGCTTTGATTCCCCGATTTTGGCAGGGAAAGTTCAACACCAAAGATCAGATGCTGAACTCTGTGCGAGATGAAACAATTATTCTTTTCTTTATTATTCATCTCCATCTGGAGCGTAGCCTGAGCGAAGATCCAACTTCCAGCCTTCTATCCCAAACAGAGGATCTTCTGAATGTGTTAAGAACTGAATACTCAAGGCGCTCTGAACGAGATCAGCTGCAATTGCAGGATCTTGAGATGGTTAATCAGGGGGGGAGTTTACGTGCTTTAACGCCATTCAGTTTGCACGCCTTTCGTTTGCGTCCTCATAACACGCATTCTGAACGCAATTGGGCTAATCTTCAAGTAATTGGGCTACTTGAACGACTATTGAGCTTGGATGATGAGCGACGAAAACAAGAAGCGCAGAAAATCAATGATACTCTGGTCGATCATCCACGTAAACGTCAGAAGACAGACCAGCGCGCCAATGGTCTACTTGACCAAATCAAAAATGGCGATGCGAGGCTGCGGTTAGCAGGACTTCAAATTCTACCATTTGTATTACAGGTATGCCAATTTCCAACGACCTTTCTTGAAGAGTTGCTCGTACAGCTTGGTACATGCACATCGGATAAAGGAGATCACATAGCATCATGGGCATTTCTAGCCATTGCAAGGTAAGAGATAGCGATAACATTGCTACGTAGCTTACACCGAATAAACAGTTGCACCCATCAAGCGGCATTGGCAGGGCAAACGCATGTAGACTGGAGTTACCTCTGGCGGACTGGTAGCAGAGCTTTGACATTTCAAGGAACGTGTAGGGCTGCAGCCACGCACATGCACTCAATTGTGGCCACTGGCTTCGTAAAATATCATGAGGTCTCCGAAGATATTGATACCATGATCACTTCCGCGGATATAAGTGGACCTGCCATTCTATGTGATTCTTCGGTGTTTTTTATGATGCACACATTGCATACTAGAGTTACGGAAGTCCCCGGTGCAAGCTTGGCTGCATCCAACAATGTCATTCGATGGCTGTTTGCTCGGTGGAACCCAGGTATGTATTGGCTGGTATATTTGCTCATGGCATAACATTTACATATACCTTAGCCGACAAAACCTTAGATGCTCAGTCTGTACAAGTACCGCCACATCATCTTGTTGATCTTCTTCGAACATGCCTTGGCCTGGCGAGAGTTCCAGTACCCGTTTTCAGCTCAATTACATGTGGACCCATTGCACAAGCCTGGCAACAGCATCTAAACACAGAAGATGAGATTCGGTATCTCTTGCTGCTGGGCAAATCACCAACAGCCGTATCTATAGGAAGATGCAAGTCATGCCCCAAGTATTCCACAGTCAAGGACACTTTATGTATCTTGGATAACGCCCACTTCCAGATGAATCGGAAGCTTATTTTGGAACTACTGAATCCAAAAGTTAGCGAGCTGCTCTCAAGCTGGAGTGACATTTCTACGATATCTGCAGATGCCTTTCGATGTGCAGTTACTGCTACTATGACAGTGTTACTTCTTACGTCGTACTTTACTGATTCCAGACTCCCTCAAGTACAAACATTGGAAAACAACATAGAGGGTTTACTTAATAAACTCCTCAAAATTCTTTCAGAGTCAAGTTCCGAGAATTCTACTGAGACGGAAACACGAACGGAGATTTTACTGCGTGGTATATCGAATTATTTGCCAGCTTGTAAATATATGGAATCTACCATAAGGTTAAATTTAGCTCCTCAATTTTTGAGATTTTTCTATCGACTTTCAGAGTCTCTTAGTACCCTACCTCCGGAGATGAGCAATAGGATGGATATAGACGATGACGACAGTAGTGATAGCGATCTGCCCATTGAAGAAAGTTTGGATGGAGCTGAAAGAAATACTAGTATACCACGGCACTGCTATTCTCTAGAAATGAATGATAGGGCATTTCTCGTGGTTATCAGAGAGCGGTTAGTGCTACTTGATGGTTTGAAAGATGGACCTGAGACATCCGGTATCGTACCTTCGACCTTTGTGGAACATTTGACAACCCTTTCTGATGAAGAGCTTTTATTGGGTGGTCAGTTTTTGAGAGAACTTTTAGACTCAAATTTGTTGTTGAGTACTGCAGATGGGACTAGACTGATTAAGCGCTTTGGAGAGTTTATTGGTTCCGATGAATGGACTCGCTGCGAAGTCTCGCAATGTCTTTGCTTGGACATGCTCATTGGTATTGGACAGCAATGGATTCAAGGAGGTGATGCCAATTTGACTATGCTAGCGACCGACATTTACCACTGGTTTCTGGACGCTGGCGAAAAGTGGGTTAGGCCACCAGAGGTTGAGAAACGATTCGCTACGTTGCTTCTCCTTCTTGCGCGTCTTGATCAGAATAATGATATATTACCAGCTGAATCCTCACCACGGACTAGCCTTATCAAAATTCTTCACCGAAGCAACATCAGTGTTAAGTTTTTCGTCGGTAATCGATTGCCGAAATTCTTCGATATCTATCTTACAGATACTCACGACGATGTTTTCCTTGATATCCTTAAACACCTCCCGTCAAATTCGGACTGGATTGATGGAATTGCATTTCGGCTGTTCGTTTTAGCCAAAATCGCGTCCCAGTGGCCAGACCTTTTGCGTCGGTGTATTTACCATATATTCGAGATTCCTCCAAGAGTCCCAAATGCTATGAGACATGCCACCAGATGTTTGAAGGATCTCTCAATAGCGCTGAATGTCGATAGTCCTCGTAAACTGTTGGCATTATTTGCCCCTCAAATTCTTTACACATGGCTTGAAGGGAGCAGCATACTAGAAATTCCATTCCAGATATTTGGATATCCTACCTTGAAGGACCTTTTGCTTGATGTAAAACAGACTGCTGCTGGACTTTTGATAATGCGTGGCCAGGAAGAATCCTTCGAAGCCTTGGCTGATCTGCTAGGAACTAAGGAGTACGAGCTTTTGCGTACCTCTTTTACGCAAATCATGGCCTACATGATTGCACACGATATGAGTACGCCACCTGTGAAGAATCAAAGACGCCTTGGGGAGCCTTGGCTCGTGAAGCGTCTTGGAAATGTTGCGTTTCTCGAATGTCTCAATTACCACTTTGCAGACATTATTGCTCTTCTTTTCAATACCATAGATCATAGCGATATGGAAAAATACCTTTTGAGAAAGAAAGAACACCTCTCCGCTGGCAAAATCATGGGTGAGATCAGATCTTACAACAGGTCTCAAGTAAAACTGCCTCACCATCAGCAACCAGCATTTAAGTCCAAATACTTGACCGATTGGATCAATCATCTGTGTATCAAAACACAATACCACCCAGAAGCGTTATACACACCATCACTAGTGACTGCAGTTGCAAGAACACTTCTTAATAGTATTCACCCAGCACTTGGCCCTATGCACTCCTGCACCGTACTGAGGAAGCTATGTGCATTAATATGCTTGGCTGGTAACACCGCTATTCGAGGATATCCTCTGGAAATGTTGCTCCAGGCAGTAAGTATGTATATAACTACTGCAGAATGTGCCGAAGATGCTTCTGGAATTCTGCAATACCTCTTGATCCATGGTAAAATCCACCTCTCCATGTCGCCTTCTTTTGTTGCTGGGGCAGCATTATCGATTCTTGGAAGGCTGAGGATCCTTCTCGACCAACGGCAGACTAGCACAACCCAAGACAGTCAATACAAAGCAACTAAATCAAAAGCACAAGTGTTCCATGCCTGGTTGGGGAAATACTTTCTAGAGTATAAATCCCCTATGTTGAAAGTAAACCAACAAGCTAGATTCTACTCTCTAGTTCAATCCGCTTGCGAAATCGGATTAACTGGCAATGCTGAAACTGGAACACCTGAAAGCGATCTTCTGTTCCGGCTTCTAGAAGACGAACAAAGAAGTGAGAGTCTGCTCAGTCAGCCCTCGAGAGAATTAGCTCTGTCTATGCTTTGCTCGGATTTCAATGCTCCAAAATCCTTTCGTCGAGACATATTTGGAAGCGATCAAGCTGCTGTAAACTTTGCTGCAGTTGTTTGGAATTCTTCCCGACGGGCCTCAGCAAGCAAACAATACCTATCCTGGGCCGGAAGAGTTCTTGGTAGAGCATTTGCTGCATCTGGTCATCTTCATCCCCAGCTACTACAGGAGTCGAGTTTATCGCAATTGAATAGCCTTTCGCCATCCTCAGAAGTGCGTCCGGAATATGCTTCCAAATCATGCTTATTGAATTTGATACAGTCTCTGACTTTGAGCCCGAATCAGCGTACCGTAGGACTAGCTGAGGTTGCGCTACGCTCAATCTTAACAACTGTAACAACTACGGCTGAGGAGCCTGCATTGTTAGAGACTTGTTATGAATGCCTTTCAAAGTCGTTAGCGGAAGCTTCTTCGTGGCCGCCTTACGTGATTCCACCTTCTGGTATGCAAAATCCTGATATCGATAATATCAATGATCCATTCACAGCAGAAGCCATTACGAAAGCATCATGGCTCCGCGATCTGAGTATTGTTCTCGCACGTTTCGTTCCCAATGATGCTGTCCTCAACGCCCTCGTCCCCATACTTCAAGGGGTATCAGGCTTCGCAGATGAAGCGTTTCCTTTCATACTTCATCTCGCCTTGTCTATTTCATCGACAGCGCAACATCTAGCCAAAAAGAGTGTATCCAGATCAATTTTGGATTGGTTCAGTATTAGTGAGACGGTGGAGAAAACTAGGTTGAGAATGCTCATAAATTCACTTCTCTATCTTCGTACACAACCGCACCTAGAAGAAAGATCAAGTAGAAGTGGTTCCCATTGGCTAGATATCGATTATATCAAAGCTGCTGTTGCTGCTACAAATTGTGGAATGTACAAGACAGCACTGCTTTTTGTTGAAGAATTCTGCTCGAAGCAAAGCACCATAAAACCTTCCCGCCGATCTTCCGCAATTGGTCACGATCCAGCAGAGCTGCCTCAAGATCTTCTCCTGAATATTTTCAAGAACATTGATGATCCCGATTTATATTATGGGGTCCGTCAAAATGCTAGCTTCAAAACCATACTAGCACGTTTGGAGTACGAGAGAGATGGACCCAAAAGCCTTGCATTTCGAGGAGCACAATATGACAGCCGCGTCAGACATAACGATCCTCGATCAGCAGAGGATGGTCAGTCTCTTGTCAAGGCACTTGACGTCCTCAGCTTGAGTGGATTATCCTACTCCCTTCTTCAAGCCCAACAGAGCGCTGGCATTACCTCTACCTCTCTTTACTCAATGTTTGAAACAGCTAGAAAGCTTGAGAAATGGGATATTCCAGTTCCTATTAATTGCGTTAATGATTCACTAACTATTTATAAAGCATTTCAAGCAGTTCAGAATACCTCGAACTACGAGGCTAGTTTGCAGATTATAAATGAAGGGTTTGAATGTACAATGGCAAGTCTTATCCAAAACGAGTCGAGTGCCAATGCGCTTCATGGTACACTTCAAACACTAGCCTCGTTAGTTGAGCTCGATGAAGTGATAAGCACTCGGTCCTCCGTTGAATTTGAGTCGATGCTCACACGATTTGATGAACGTTCTGGGTGGATGAGAACGGGAAGGTAAGCGTTTCTATGACCATTCGCGATTTATATCTGACCTTGCCAAGATTTGACGATGTCAGCCAAATCCTGTCTTGTCGAGGGACAACTCTTAGCACCCTTAGCCAAAATCCCCGATTGCAGACAATCGTTGGCATTGTACCCTTGGATGCTAGACTTGTTGAGGTTCACACTGCACTACTAGCTTCGGATTTGAATAGATCTCATAATGCTCTACAAGAATCACTTACAGTCACCACCGCACTTATAAGCCTCATTGATCCTTGTAAAGATGTTGGATTAACCGTCGAAGCTGCCATCCGTCTTGAAGAGGCCCATGTTCTCTGGGATCAGGGCGAGATGGCTTCCTCGATAGGCATGTTACAAGACCTTTGGGAAGGCCCAGGACTTGATAAACAGACCATTTCGATTGGACGTGCAGATTTACTATCCAGAATAGGATCCCAGATCTCTGTTGCGAGATTGGAAAAGCCAGACGATATCCTACAGAACTATTTAAAACCTGCATTATCTGAATTGAAAGGTAAGTGTAAGGGAGAAGAAGCAGGCAAAGTTTTTCATCAGTTCGCTGTTTTCTGTGATCAGCAATTGCAGGATCCAGATAGCATCGAGGATCTGGAGCGACTAGAAAGGCTACGCAGAGAGAAGGCGGATGATGTGGATAGACTGTCCTCAATGTTGACGAAAACGCCAAATTCCAAGGATAAGAGGAGTATTTCCGCTCAATTGGCAAAGAGCAAGACATGGCTAAAAATTGATGATGATGAACTTCATCGCCACCGTAAAAGCAGGGAAGAATTTTTACAAAAGTGCTTAGAAAACTATCTTCTAGCTTTACAGGCTTCCGACGAACATGATAAGAATGCACTTCGGCTCACTGCGCTGTGGTTGGAACATTCCGGTGAAGCAAAAGCAAATGCAACCGTAGCAGTATACCTAGACGGTGTACCTACTCGCAAGTTTGCTCCTCTTATGAACCAGTTATCTTCACGCCTTCAGGACTCAGCACATGGCGCAGTTACAACCGTATCTTCCGAATCAGACCCTCTAAAGTCAGGAGAGACCAATTCAGCAACGTCTTTTCAAAAACAACTCTTCTCGCTTGTTCTGCGCATCTGTATAGATCACCCATTCTCTGGCATGTACCAAATCTATGCCACCGCCCATAGTCGACCAAATCAAAAAGATGAAGCAGCAGTGTCGAGGCGTAATGCTGCTGGCAATATCTCCAAAAGACTTCTGGAAAATAGCAAGTCTGCTGTCATCTGGAGCTCCATACTCCATACAAATAAGGTCTATTGTTTATTTGCCGCCGAAAAAGATGACCGATATAAGTCTGGGAGGAAAATTGCTCTCAAGGAGTCACCAAATGGGAGGGCATTGCAAAATACCATAGCAAAGTATCCTGTCCCTCCACCTACCATGCGAATCAAGCTTGCTGCGGATTGTGACTACTCCAGGATTCCAAGCATGTCCAGGTTGGATCCTCAGATTGCCATTGCATCTGGAGTCAGCTGCCCAAAGGTCATAACTGTTGTGGGCACCGACGGCCTACGCTACAAGCAACTGGTATGTAGTAGCTTCTTTCCAGTTATGGTGGGCTCCGCTAACGAAAGCAGGTTAAGGGAGGCAATGATGATCTTCGCCAAGATGCCATCATGGAACAGGTTTTTGAACAAGTCAGTGAGTTGCTCAAGATCAATCGATCCACCCGCCAGCGGGACTTGGGTATCAGAACCTATAAGGTTCTGCCCCTCACATCAATTGCTGGAATCATTGAGTTCGTACCAGATACAATCCCTCTCCACGAATACCTTATGCCTGCTCATGAAAGGTATCATCCCAAAGACTTAAAGGGTCAGCAATGCAGGAAGGAAATCCAAGACGTTCAGGCCAGACAACTTCAGGAAAGAGTCAAAGTGTACCGGAGTGTCACTGAAAGATTCCATCCTGTGATGAGATACTTTTTCATTGAAAAGTTCAACGACCCCGACGAGTGGTTCATAAGAAGGTTGGCTTACACTAGAAGTACAGCTGCTATATCAATACTTGGCCATGTTCTTGGCTTGGGAGATCGGCATGGCCATAACATCCTTCTAGATGCCAAAAGTGGAGAGGTAGTGCACATTGACTTGGGGGTAGCTTTTGAAATGGGCCGTATTCTCCCAGTTCCTGAAGTGGTACCTTTCCGCTTGACCCGAGACATTGTTGATGGTATGGGTATCACAAAAACCGAGGGTGTTTTCCGCCGCTGTTGCGAATTCACACTCGAAGCTCTGCGAAAGGAGGCTTCTAGCATTAACGCAATTCTTGATGTTCTACGCTACGATCCATTATACAGTTGGTCCGTTTCACCACTTCGTTTGGCCAAGCTACAGGAAGGTCATAGTGCAGCCGCCCTAGAGGAGGCAGATGCAGAGGTAGCTCCAATACCACAAAAGACAAAACAAAAGGTCAATGAGCCCGGTGAAGCTGATCGAGCTTTGACTATGATAAATAAAAAGTTATCGAAGACCTTGAGTGTTACTGCTACCGTCAACGATCTTATCAACCAGGCTGTAGATGAGAAAAACCTGGCTGTTTTGTATTCAGGTAAGCTCCTCTAACTTTAAAACAACTACATTGACACTAATTACCTTAGGGTGGGCTGCATATGCATGATAATTTCACCTTTCTATATATTATAGGCAAATATCCTTTGGGGGGTAGGTGACCTTTCGTTAGTATACATCATTTTAAGTCAGATACAAGACCAATCAGTGCTTTCCGAAAATACTATACTGTTGTGATTCCATCGACTTCACCTTCAGTTTGGCACTTGCCAATTGTGAGCTCAGTCAGTTTCTCAATCACTAAAATAAGCATAGTCTCTCGTCTATTCCAAACCCTCTTTTCCAGTAAACCACCACAATAGAACCTCGTCTTTGATCGGATATAATAATACATCATCTGGTCACTGAAATAGACAGGAAAATTCACCAGGAACCGGCCGTAAAATAGGCAGGATTCTAGAGCTAAGAAGGCGGTTTGCGAGTCACCCTAATCGCATTTATCTTGACCCTCGCTTTCTTAAACATAATCAGGTCGTCGAGCTGCTGGAATTCTTCAATCCTGTAACATACTCAACGCAATCTACTTCATCGTAACTAGGAAATCGTATTAGAGTAATAGTTCGCGCTTTTACACTTTTAATGCAATACGTACATCAACATATATCACATACGAGATAGCCTAAACGCACAATTGCAGTCGAAAACCATTTCGCAAAGAGGTACAACATGATATCAGCACCAGGCACTATCAACGAAATTTTACCTCGTATTCTCAAATTGAAGGACCACGACGACAAGGATTGGGCGATATATGCATGGATCGAGAAGGTGAAATCCACCTAGTTGTTCTTCATTGTCGTAGTAGCTACTAAATGTGTTAGTCAAAAATTATTCTGCAAAGTAACCCAGGGGCCGATCTGGCCAAGAAGATGGCCGCCATGAGAGATCTTGGGGTACTGCATGACTACGGGACCTATTTAAGAAAAATTCATCGAGCCAGAATTTGCGTCCTTCTGGCGGAATATGGGATCGAGGTTTATGATCATCAGGCGCTTGAAATTACGGGATACGCATATGAAGCTATCGATCTCTGTCGAGCAATAAACCAGGAAGAAAGACCCTCCAAGGACGGCAACTTGAGTTTGATTTTGAAGCACCTTATACGCACTGCGGACTTGGTTCTGCAGCAAATTGAGGCACGAGAGGAAGCAAGAAGAAGTAACCTAGTGCAGACGTCAGAACTCCGATGTGCAGAGATTTGGGATGAAGAGGCATTGTTATTCGAGGAAAAGAGTGATGATGGGCACAACACAGGTGATTCAGATGGTGAGAGCATACTGGCAGACTGTGAAGAGAATCTCTCGGATCTAGCAACAGAATACCCCAGCTCGAGCGATGATGGAGAAGAGCTTATTAACGGCACACATGGAAAGCCTACACTTGAAAGCCGCGTAACTCGACTTGAGGATGCGTCCAATTCCGACGATCATCGCGAGGGAGATTTGGACGGCTATTTTGAAGAGGAATGCGTACTTTATATCGAGCCGAAGCATAAGCTTCAATTCGAACTGCTCCAGCGAGTTTTCGAGAAGCATCCGAACCTAGAGTTTGACTTCACGGACTATCTTAATGCCGATGAAGAATCTCCGAGGGGTTTTGGTAGGAAGGGAAGTCAAGATAGTGATGAATGGAGCCACAACTGTGATATTGACGGCAACGGCAGTGAAACTGGGGCTGCTAGTGTAGGCCCTGGTGCTGAACCAGACTTTGAATCTGACAACGAGGAGCACGAATTCGAAGGCCAAACTCCAACAACAATTGTTTTAGCTTTCAGAAAGCATCCCAGGGAAAATGCCCAGGATCCTGATGGTACTAGTAAAGAAATGGGAGGTGATGCCAAGAGAGTCAAAATTTAAGCATCAGTTCTGGAAAAAGTACGACCACGTTGGCGTTCTTGGTTGGCGTTGCATGTAGTCTGTGTTTTAATAACCATGCTATTTGTTGAGGGGCAGATACATATGAGGATTGCTGATGAACAGCAGAGTTCTTTCGAAATTGTTGATATTAGAAAATTACGATAATCATATTGGTCAAAGTTCCAACTACTTGATCCAGTGGTAGATGGTCCGGTGTTTGCTGTGATACGGAATGTTCATTATATCGATTCTTCATTCTTCCAGCGAGGGTACTAGCAGGCAACTAATGTGAAAGTAGTGGATTCATAATTCTGTTCCTAAAAGTAAGTTGAAACCCCTTGGATTCTGCAAAATTCTATGATGGCCGCTTTGTAGATTTATTAGCTGCCAAATTCGTGTTTGTACAGTTCGGGACTAGGTCGTTGAGAGCTGAAATGATTTCAAAACAGCAGACAGGTATTTGAAATGTATTTGATTGACTGAGACCATAGAGAATGAGTTAGCACACCATACATGCAGTTAAAGATAATAGCATTTTCTCCATCTTGCCATAACCATCCTGAATTTGGGAAGATCCTATTTCCACATCATTCCCCTCAGCCTGTCCTTCTCCTCCTCGCTACCAAAAATACTCTCGATGGCTCCGCGTGCTAGTTCGCATATTGCCGCTCGGTCGAGCGCGAAGTGTTCAGCAATTAGAGCGTATTCGTTAGACAGTGGACTTCCAAAGACACCTACATCATCCGTCTGAGGACTCGAGTATTAGCCAAACCTCAACAAAAACAAAACAAGAATTAAAAAGTAACCAAAAATGGCACATGAAAGGAGCAACATACACTTAAAGCGATGGGACACCCTTTCCTCCACCACCAGCTAAAATGATGATCTCCAAAACTCCCCGTGATCATTTTCGCATGGACATTACAACTCAAGCACAGCTCTACCCCTAGTCCTCGTTTAACAACCTCTTGCTTGACATCGTCAGGGACATGGATGACATGGCCGATTCGATCGGGCTGGAAGCTTAACAACTTCCAAAGCTCTGCGTCTGTGGATGACTGCTGTGCTTCGGCGAAGTGGAGGGTAATTTTGAGGCCTGCATCCTTCGCTCGTTTGAAAGCTGGCTGGAAGATAGAAACGTCACCACATGCTGGATCCCCGCAAAGATCAACCCCGACAACCCCTTGATCTCGGTAGGTGAGTGCTAGGTCGACTAATTCCTCGGCGATGGCTGGAGTATTGCGACGGTCGATGGAGAGAATCAGCGAGGTTTTCATGCGGCTAGTGACGTTACTCTTTACTATGCAGGATAGGATGGCTTCGATGTACTGGGATTTGGTGACATTTGCAGATGGAATAGCTCGCGGTGTAGTGCGCAGCTCTAGGTAGACTACACCATCGGCTGCGAACGATTGGAGGACGGAGTCTGTGGTGTAAACTATGGAGGGGAGGTCGGAGCAAAGGGCGTAGATATAACGGGAAAAGAGTGGAAAGAAGCTGGGAGGTAGTATTAGAAAAGATGAAAGAGCTTGAAAATCCAAAAGGCAGGATGTCTGTTCAAAGGAGGTAGATCTTGGTGATATGTTTAATTCGACTGAAAAGATGACTGGCAGGATGCGGAATGCAATCAACATTTGGAAGAAACAACATGTCGCATTCGCGTATGGCCACTTCGGTCAACAGTCTTGTGTGCTTCATATAACTTTCAGATTGATATAACATAGGCAGTTTACGAATTACCAACAGGATCAGATATTATATCCAGCACTCTTATTATTAAAATGTTTGAAAAAACTGGAGTAACCCAACATTTAACTTCGACCAATATTTATGTGTTCCTCAATTGTGAAAGCAGTAAATGAAAAGTAGATTTCAAAGTAGTCGAAGCAAAGAATTAAAAACCTACGTCTCCAGATTATAATCGAACTTGCCTGCTGGCATCTCGATCAATGGGTCATCGAGGTCCGTTTGTCCGTTCTGCTTTTTTTGAAGCCATATATCATGAAGGCTTTCACGACTGATGCTTCCCGAAAGATGTGCATGAAGCTATAGACATAATCTTAACTCAGTTCCTGGTATGTGGTAGACACATGGATGGTCGACTTTATTGGCTCCTGAACTTTTGACTGACCTCGATCTTAGGCAGGGCTTTAAAGTCCATCTTAGCTAGAGCACAATTATCCGGGTAGAAACTGTAGGTATCTTCGTGAATCAGTCACATGAACTAGGTGTGATTGAGAGATGTTGGATCTGCAAATTAAACTTCCGCGGTCATGCTTTGTGAAGCAAGTTCCAGGCCTTGAGCCTTTCTGGTTTGTAATCTATTATTCGTATCGTATACTGACGTAATATTCCCAGCTAGAAAGAGACAAGTATGATAATAGAATTGATGGCAAAAAGCACTTGTGTAACCGTCAGGCCGAGTGTCTTGGAAGTGGAAAAGACGGATAAAAGATAAGAGGCTGGCGGTAATTTAACTCGGAGCACGGGTGATCAGCTGACTGAGAGAATGGAAAATTTACAGCTCTCCGCCGGTTTCTCTCACTGCGGGCACGGAGGCTCGAGCACTGTCTCAAAGTCTACATTGATACTAGTTCCCGGTACGTGAACCTTCCAACCTTGAGATTATACCTTTTTGGCGTCGCTAAAAGTCAATTTATTCTTGGTGAAGAGTTGGGCTGATATGGCTGTCGCCTCCCGTGTTGGGTCTTCTCAAGCGAGGACTACACGATCGACTATTGAAGCCAATCTCAGACGAGATCCAGGTGATGGTCTAGGAGTCGGTACTACTGAAGTCCTGTGCTGTACTATACAAGTAGTTCCTCGTCCTAAGACCGGTAAGTGAGCAATTAGCCTGTCCTTGGCAAGCTTTCTTGTCAATCATCGCCCCCCCTGAACAAATCTACGGTGGCATGAGGATCTCGAAATGAGACGAAGCTCGGCGAGCTGGGGCCTTGGGATGTAGGATCCAACTCGGAGAAACCAACTCTATAGCACATACAGTATGACTGCATACACCTCTGCACCAAGGCAGAATGATGTTGGGGAGTCTCTCTGCTGGTGCCGTTTCGAGAAGATAGATTGATTTCTAATGTCGCGGACAGACTCTCCAGTGAACAGTCCTGCTGAGTATGGCTGATCAATTGGGGTAGGGCGGGGCCAGTCAAATGAGGTTCCACCCGAGCTTGCCATCCATGTCCTCAAAGAGGTACTTGGAATTAAGTACCGCGGTGTGTCTTGTACGTTATGGTGGCCCTGTCGACGGTAGAGTTGCAGCGCGATGGAAAGTGGTTGGCCGTACAGTTGCTGACAGTCTACCTCGACTTCAGTACAGCACGAAAGCCGCGCAGCCAGTGAAGACACAACCTTACAACGTACCAACCCGAGCTGGACAACCTTGTCGTCTATCGCAGCATCCTATCCAGTAGACTGGTTGGGAGCGAACCCTCGATGATTGAACGTACGGATTTCGGTAATATGTACCAAGTAGCTAGCTGTCGGGGAGCCTAATGGGCGTACGGTGAGCATCCTTCCCACCCCAGGCGCTGTAGAAAGGGCGCTGGAGTGCTATCAGCAGCATGCCTGGGACCGGGCTGGCACCGGCGGAAGATATCGAGCAAATGAAGGATGCACTAGCAGCAGAACCTTATAGAGGAAATCGGAGTTGTATGCTGGACTGGACTTGTAAATGATGGATAATAAGTTGATGCTTGCTCGTTCGTCGGGCAGCCAATACTTCAAATCTTAAAATGATCGTACTCTTACCGCAAAAGCGCGAAGCGTGAGGGTCGACGGCGCTAAGCCGCATGCGGGGCTAGTTCGTTCCCCCAATTGGCGTTGCGTTTGCTTATTCCAGATCCAATCCAGAACCCCCTTCCCTTTCTCTGTGAAGTGTGTCTCTGCTCTCCCAGCCGCCATTCACATCCGCAAACGCGCCAGACTCTTTTCAATTGAGCTCCTTCATTCGACTCCGTCGCCTCTCGAGCTGTCAAGTGCGGCCATTCCCTTCTCTGGAGACTGGTGACAGCTGCATCACTCGCTTTCCCCAACAGCCTCGGGCAAACGCTTCCGCCAGGCGGCACTGCCCCTTACTTGCGACTTCACCCATCAACATCGACCGTCCACCACCCCCCAGCGAATTTCACCACCACAATTCCATCACTGCGAAATCATGAGTAACTCCAATGATGGCGAGAGGGTATCGCCCGAGGCCATGCAGACTCGCATCCAGCAGGCCCGCCGAGAAGCTGAGAACCTAAAGGACAGAATAAAGCGAAAGAAGGATGACCTGGCTGATGGATCGCGTAAGAACTCAACCCACCACCAACCAAGGGCTCGCCGTCGTCGCCAGCCCTCTGGAATGAACATGTCCACGAGAAGAAGCTAACATTTTGCAGTCGCACAAATTGCCAAGAGCCAACAGGAGCCCATCAAGGGTGCCATGATGAAGACCAAAAAGACGCTCAAGGGACATCTGGCCAAGATATACGCAATGCACTGGTCGACGGATCGCAGGCATTTGGTCTCTGCGTCACAGGACGGAAAGCTGATTATCTGGGATGCCTACACAACGAACAAGGTTCACGCCATTCCTCTTCGATCTTCCTGGGTCATGACTTGCGCATATGCTCCCAGTGGGAACTACGTTGCCTGTGGTGGTTTGGACAATATCTGTTCGATCTACAACCTCAACTCGAACCGCGATGGACCTACCCGTGTCGCAAGAGAACTTTCTGGCCATTCTGGCTATTTATCCTGCTGCCGATTCATCAACGACCGAGCCATTCTTACATCTTCCGGCGATATGACATGTATGAAGTGGGATTTGGAGACGGGATCAAAAGTCACAGAGTTCGCAGACCATCTGGGAGATGTCATGAGCATCAGCATAAACCCTACAAACCAAAACACCTTCATCTCCGGTGCCTGCGACGCTTTCGCTAAGCTGTGGGACATCAGAGCTGGCAAGGCTGTCCAGACGTTCGCTGGACACGAATCTGATATCAACGCTATTCAATTCTTCCCAGATGGCCACTCGTTTGTTACTGGCTCCGATGATGCTACTTGCAGACTTTTCGATATCCGTGCGGATCGTGAATTAAATCAATACGGCGTATGTTATTTGCTTCACCTTCCAATAAAATATACTAACAATGATAATGTAGTTGGACTCAATTCTCTGCGGTATTACATCCGTCGCCACCTCCGTTTCTGGACGCCTCTTGTTTGCTGGTTACGACGATTTCGAGTGCAAGGTATGCACGCTGACATACATATCTGAATGGACTCTGCTAATACAATACAGGTATGGGATGTTACTCGTGGAGAAAAGGTGGGATCGCTGGTTGGTCACGACAATCGCGTCAGTTGCTTAGGTGTCAGCAATGATGGAATGAGTTTGTGTACAGGATCTTGGGATTCATTGGTGAGTTTCATGCTATCACGTTGGCAGACATATCAGCTAACAACCTCCTCTCCAGCTCAAAATTTGGGCGATGTAAAAAGGATACCCCTATTGCTCTCGAGGCTTGCGATTGCTTTGTTAGTGTCATTTTTCGGAGCATATTCGGCGTCAACTCAATCGCCATTGGATGTCGCTCTTCCTATTATAATCACACCTTAAATGTTACGCCTTCCATGGATAACGCCATCCTCGATAATATTTTTGACTCGGCGTTGAACGGATGAAGTCATGAAGCCTCTTTCCACCTCTATTTAGCGAGAAAGCAGTTGTCTTATTTGTACCAGACCGCTTGGGTTTGTAAATTAGGGAGGGGATCGGCAAGCAAAAAGAAAACAAAGAGAGGGTCCCTGTCCGCGACAAAAAACCAAAGGCATCTGTGTATTCTCATTCCTGCACAAATTAATCGTTCACAACCTTCCAAAGGCTCTCTTTCTTTTTGACTCAGGGGTGGCTTCTCTGCATTGCGACTGCTTTTTCTGTTTCTGTCTCCTGGCCCCCACCATTTTGCGATGATATCCTACCGAGAGACACATTATATTTGGTTGCCAGATTTCTTCCTCGATTAAACACACTATACCTTTTCCTATGTTTCCAAACCGATTGTTTCCGAACTCAAAAAAATGCTCGACGTTGGGGTTGATGTGGACACTGAAACGAGAGAGACGGGCTTTCTTCTACCGAGAAAATAACGGCTGTTTGGTGGGGGGTGGATTCCTGTTGTGCTTCGTTCGACAGATGGATGATAGGATGGTGGACGAAGGGGAATACGAGGATTTGATGTTTGTGTGCTCTCTGGTTCTTTTTCCTTCTAATGAGCTGCGGATGAGGAGGCGAGGAGAGGAGAGGAGGGCGCCGGGGAGGATTATTGGCCATGCTTTGTATTATAGTCCAATACTGCTGATAGATGGCTTTTACCTGTGCAAGTGAGTGAGGTGTGGTGATTTTCTTTAGGATGAGTGATAATGCGTTCTTGGACATCTTGATGTTATTAGCAAAACGAGTGGTACGTCTCTTCTTCATTCCTCTTCTCTTTTTCGCGCCAAATCCATCTATTCTGCAAATGCTTGCGAATCTGCCTAGTCCTTATACTACACCATCTAGTCTCATCAACGCCACCAGCTAAGTAGCTGTCTCGGCAAGTTCATGCGATGCAAGTCGTGCGTTGCGTGTGCTTCTAGCGCTGGGCCCCAAAACCCCCTCTTTGAATCCACGAATGGATCTAGTACTAGACGCTTCATCGCGCGGCTGTAGCTGCTTGGATATAGCGGGTATGGCGACTTTATGTCTTCTTGTTGTTTTAGTCGCTGTAGTAGTGAGACAGAGGTGAGGTGGGAGTGGGAAATGTGAATGAGAGGAGAGCAGTGGTGAAGTTTGTTGGAAAGGGGGAATGGATATCAGAACGTTTGGGAGGAAGGATGACAAAGGATTGAGTGTTGTTGGAGGTGGAAATGGAGGATGATGGCTGGGACGATGGGTGAGTGAGTGAGTAAGTGAGAGAACAGAGGGTTTAGGAAAAGCAACGTGAAGATTCGAGTGAAGCAGCGTACAGTCTAGTGAAAGGGGGGATAGATGTCAGGAGTTTCAACTCCACAGTATCAAAGACGCAAAGTCATCCCCATAGCCACGAGTTCCATCCCTCTACCTCCGTCCGTCTTGATTCGATATCAACATCTATGTTTCACCCGCCTTCTCCCTCCACCCCACCCACCAAAAGAAGCAACGTCTCCCAAACCCGGTACTTCCCAATCCCTCTCCGTTTTTTCTCGTCTCCAAACCAAACCAAAAAAAAACATTTAACTTCCTCGCCCACCCAATTCTAGCCACGCGTTCATTTCCAGCCCATCCCAATTAGGTCTAATCATGCATCTTTGCTGGTTCGCATCCACATTGTTGCGCTGGTGGGTAAGATCACATCGCGTTGTGTGTGGATGGAGCTGGGGCAAAGCCTCATCCTTCGAGCTACCAAAATAGCAGTTCGTTTCCGCGAGAACCCCCTTGCCCTCCTCTCTTCCCCCCGAAAAACAAATGCCCGAAATCCATGGGTAGGAAACTTGGGTCGATTTCTAGATCGGGCTGTCAAGTCGTTCCAGATTGGTGCATTGGGTACTATCCATGGCTCTGTTATTCGACGAAAGGGGAAAGCTGGCAAGATACCCCGTTACTGGGTTCCAAACGTACTAAGAGTTGCTGATGACGAAGAGGTAACTGTTTGGTTGGAGAAGTTGTCACAAGTTTCGTAATGCTGAAATGAAGATATCTCTACAGATGCAAGTATCTAACATATAAACTAGACGATATAGGTTTGGTTTAACTTTCTTCCTGACTCACTTGCTGATTGCAACTACTCCGCTTGAAAGAAGATGGTATATCGTCTCGAACTTGCTCAAACTTAACGAGACGCATGAGTTAAGAATTGTACTTCTCAATACTTCTCAATGTTTCAGGCAGCGAAAGGGACAAATAAAGAGAAACGCAGCGAGCTTCTAACCATGCACTGTATCACTATCCAAGAGACGGAAATATATAATCTCAAACCCCTATCTCAGCAATATGTCGGTAATTATACGGTGACATACTTTGAACCCGATATCAAACAGCTTGATCAAATGATGCCAGGTCGAAACCTTGGTTCTGTCTGGTATTTCAGATTCGGTCTGTAGGAAGCCCATTGCACGTCTCATTCCCCAGGACTTATCATGAACACTGAACAATAAATTAAAATGCCGTCTGAAGCGCATGCTTTGTTTCAATACAGCCATAGATCAATATTTACTAGGTAGCCACATGAAACTATGCCAAATGGCGTTTGGGAAGTCAACGACAGAGATCATAAGATCCAAAAACAGTAGCTTGATGATGATGATGCCGTGTAAGTATGATGTAAGAGATGTGAGTGTACTCTGTGCTAACATCAGCAAACGGCCTTGAGTTTGACGTTCAATGTATAATACAATAGTAGAAAAAGGAACGCCGCCCGAAACGGGACATAAATCCACAAACGAGTCGATAGCGGCATATTGTTACTCCGAAAAACGAACGGTGGTATCACCACACAGTCTCTTCGATGTCTTTATATCTCCTTCAAGACATGTTCGTACTTTTTCAGATTAAGAGTTTTCCTAATTTGATTGACCCATCTTGACAAGTTTTCTCCCCGAATACTTGCACGACGTTAAATCTCGTGGATTCTATTTTGGTCCCCAACGGCGTGCCTCGGGAAGAGTCGTCTGGTAACCTAGAGCCAATTGGGACCAATCCCAATAACTGCCTGAGTTGGTCCCCTGAATTCTTTCCTCACAATCATGTGCAAACATCTGAAACGGCGTCGCACGATGAGGCACCTCAGGCACGTCGCCAGAACACCATCAGAAGCTTCCGCGTGTGGCTATTTTGGGTATATCTCACCCGCTTTGCTGGGTCGTGAAGCTGACGGGGTGGTTTGGCAATTCCCTTCGCGGTGACGCATGAATCTGTTGGAAATCGCTTCTTTAGGGCATAAATTCACTTTGAGTTATTGAAAGGCAATTCCCCTAATATCAATAACAGCCGGGTTATTAATAACTTGACGCTTCTGGCAAGGGAAATTAGATCACGGGGAAGTGACCTGAGAGTGTGCAAACTGAGCCTCCTAATCACAGCTTGTGCTCGTGCTCGCACGGCAACAATAGCAATAGTTGTCGTAAAATAAGCTGGAAGGAATAACATCCTGGTTGCCAGCCCGCTGGTGGTGCAGGTTCGGCGTTGTAATTGTGGTCATCGCTTTTGCTCATTATTGGTGTTGCCATGCGACACTGCAAGCTTGATGTGCTGCAATTGGGAGATTGTTTGTTGCTATTTGCATGGCTTTGGTGACAATGTCCGACAGACACACCAGCGCTGAGGATCAACAACTGCCCCAACGCCCACCTCGCTAATCTAGGGAATCATCACCACGAAAATAGCACAGACACTCACTCACTCACGGCAGGTCTGCTCTACTCAGTTTCACGTTTTACCACCAAGTACAATCTACGGTGACGGGCACCAAGCGGGCAGCGATCGAGCAGCGCAGGCCAATTGCAAGGAATCATCGTGAGAAAGAGCGCGCGCACACCCCAAAGGCATACGAGTAGTCAGCATGCAAACCTGCTGCTGAAACACACCTCCTCCCTCACCGCAGCACGCAAATAGCTCCTTTGGGAACACCCCGGATCACCATCCTGGCATAAAACGTGTCAACCCATAAGCCCCACCAGCCAGATCCCTCGTCGTCGCGTGGCAAGGCCATCCCACAAAGAATCAACCAACCCCTTCTTCCCTCCCGGCATCGCCGTCATTTCTCATATATAAAACATTGCCCACCCCTACATCCCTTACAATGGCTGCCAAATCCGCTGCGCAAGAAGAATTCGACAACCTGGTGCAAAGAGCTTCAAAGGTTACCATCGCACATCATCGAGACGACGACCTTGACTACGCTCACGACAGGGAGAACAGTGACCGCGAAGAGGAAGACGAGTTCAATCAAGCAAGAATCGACGAGACGATGCGTATGCCATCGGTCAACAGCGGCGCGCTACAACTGCCCCATAGAGACTTCGATCAAGGACGTACCACCGGTGTCAAGGGGGTGATTGCCGACGCCAGATCATACGAGGAGGCCCGGCGGAATGGGAGTTGGCGAAGCAAGTTCTCGAGGTCGAGAAGTACTAGTGCGGAGAAAAATAAGAGGGCGAGCAGGATTGGGTTTCCCAAGGACGATGGAGACAGCGACGACGATGAGTTCTTAGAGAGCTGGAGAGAGCAGAGGAGAGAGGAGTTGCGCACAACTGGGAACGATATCCGCAACCGGAGGACAAGTCCTAGCTGTCGGCGCTACGGAAACTTCGACGAGGTGGATGCACTGGGCTATCTAGATGCCATTGAGAAGGTTGGACGAGAGACCATTGTTGTGGTAGTGGTGGTTGATCCTGAGGTATGTTTACACCATCCCTTTCCATGGGACACAAACTAATAGAACGCAGTGCGCTGTCTCACAAGTCATAACTGACGCGCTCGTCCCCCTCGTTTCCGCACACCCAACCGTCCACTTTGTTAAGGTCCACTACGAAGATATAGAATTTGACAACGCTGGTGTACCGGCTATTCTCGCATACAAGAACCAAGGAGATCTATTCGCCAACCTCACGTATATCATCGATCAGATCCCAGACAACACCGAATTCGATACCGCGGCGCTGAAAAATGTGTTGAGAAAACACAATGTGCTATAGATCTATTCTACGGATGTCCCTCGACCTTTGTCTCCTTAATTGTACTTGTCTCAACAAGCACCTGGTTGGATAACACCATGGTGGCGGCGCTTCTCTCCACCGGCGGAGTTTTGCTTTGCAAGATCACACCTTGCATACTCTTTTTCCCACGTACCCTTATATACCCCATCTGTATTGGACATATACATCCAGGACGGAAGTCATCAGATCGCATCACGACACAATTCCCTTTATTCAAATAGACAAAACGGTTGGTGTTACGGGCTGGTGGCATATGGTCCTAGCAAAGGCGTTCTCATAGATGGCGGCATATGTTCTGAATCTTATCTGGCTTTTCCTTGCACATTTCCTATTTCCTTTTCTTGTACTTATTTTTTGTTACGGCTTTGGGAGTCAAGCAGGCATGGATGGCCGCGGAATGAACGAACTGGTTTGGCAAGATACCACTTATTATCCGAGTATGGAACAATGTAACATTTACCCACGAAACCATTTATTTGATACTTCATCAACCTTTCTTGTCGTCAAACCACCACATTACTTCCCTCCCCTGATCTATTTGCCACCGTGCCAAACATCACCCCACAGACCCTACACGTAGCTGCATCGTCACCAGCGAGGTGCCATGTATGATATATCACATGCCAGATCCCCTAGCCTCAGATCTGGTGTTTCATACCCCCCTGACCAGCATCGCAACGTCTTTTGCCATTTTTTCCACCCAATGCTACGTCAAGGCACACAATTGCCGGTACATGACGTATGCCGGCTGTTTGATCTATCTGTAATTGCCTGATTGGAGTTCAAGGGGGAAGGGGGGGTGAATGTTTTGAAACGGAACTAAGCCTTGCATGCTGGGTTGGTGAAATGTCGATCGAGGGGCAGGGAGAGAGAGAGAAGGGGAGGGGTCAAGTTTGGTGGCGAGATGTTATGACGGTGTGCATTTGGGGGTGTGTTTGATATGTTTTCTTCTTATTAGATTTGGCCGAGGAGGGGAGAGGTATTTGTTTTGATGTCTTGTGGCTTTTGTTATAAGACGTGCTATGTATAGGTGCGGTAGGATGATTTACAGAGGTGTAATTCTCTAGGGATCAAGACTTATTTGGTACTGATTTCTGCAGAGCTTTTTATTTTGAGCACACTGCTGAAAGATTCGTGCGGGCTGTGACTTGTTCAATATCATGGTCCAGACGACAGACGTGACAATACTAAGACTAAGAATAATCAGAGTACATGGCCAAGTTGTACAACTAGTTTATACTTTCATTCACCACGCTTGGAAGGCAATGTCCATCTGAAGCAGAAACTTCCAGCAAGCGAACATGCCACAGAGAACAAACATCGTTCTGGCCTGTTCCTACTTCGAAACTCGTGATCAGGACAGAAAGCACAGGTTTTTTTTCGAAGGTAATTGTTCCGTTAATGCCACGCTTGGTTCATCTAGTTCAGGCTGATGGTAAACATTTGAGAACCGTGCGTGAATAAAAAGCTTTACAAGTTCTGCATGGTGGTGTTTTCAGACGCATTGAGTCTTCTTGCATAGGAAACCAGATTGCCATGGGCTTGGTGAAACTTGTGTACCGTCCGGACTTCAACAAACCGCAGTGAGTTGTAAAACATTTACTTGCAGCAAAACTCGTTTGATCTGGTCGAGGAAAGGTATATCTTGAATCTTTGATAAAAATGAAGTGAAGAATTGAAAATACCCTCAGATCACTGTCTAGAATGTCAAGAGCGTTGACAGTCCTAATGACTACATGTTTTCTGAATGACGACGACCTTTAGCGAGTATCTCGAATCGACTAATATTATATCAAGGACCCGTTCAACTCCTTTCCACTAATAGCATCAAGCTCGTGCTCTCTCGTATTCATTTAGTTCTATTCAGTCATCCCAGAGTGCTTGAACTCGTGGCCCTCAACTTCGAAATTAGTTTCATCAGATTTCATTTTACTCTATGCTATAAAACCTCGCAATGCTATAACAAGCCTACTACTGTTCGCATCTCGGCCCCTGCTCAAAGGTTCAACCAATAACATAGTCCTCAGAAGGCTTCATTTCAAGCGCCGTATAGTCCCGTCCGGCTGTCTGAGAAAGGTCTGATATATCAGAACAGCTACGATCTTTTAACCCATAGCCGCATGAAATCTCAATTGCATGAAATTTCAACCTCGTCCTTTACCCAAGCTTCCATCTAGGCATCCTGGCCAAATATACGTCTGAGGATCTCATCATCACTAGGAGCATCTCCCTTGATGCTTTCATATGCAGGTGTCAGCACAGACTTCTCAATCTCCTTGTATTTTCCATCAGCGACGAAAATAACCTCTCCGTCTCTAGACTCATCAACCATCAAGAGTGCAGCAATGCGAGCAACGACCAAGGTTGGCTGCGACTCATGTGACACTGCCTTCATAATGCCTGCTACGTCTGGGAGAATGTTGGTGCTTGTCCACGATGGCATAAGGATGTTGATGCGGATTGGAATGTTAGCAGCCTGCACTGCTCTGCCAAAACCTCGTCCAATTCCTAGGACTCCGTGTTTAGCAATGCCTATATCACCTGTCAGCCTGAAGTATGCTTCTTGCTTGGCACTTATCATGCTCAGCGTTCTAGTTCAAACTTACAATAATCTACAGCCCGAGCACGGGCCAAACCAATGCTAGATCCCATGAGAACTATACTTCCACCCTCTGCCTGCTCTTTCATGAAATGGACAGCAAGAACAGCGGTGTTTAGCACACTCTTCTGGTTGACATCTATGGTTTCCGTGCTGGGTTCTACAAGATCTCCATTGGCATCGCTTTCGATCGCTAAGTAATTGGCACGAGGTCCAACCCCTGCATTAGCGAAGACGTAATCAATACGCCCATGTTGTTCCTTTGCTTTCTTGAATAGAGCACATAGGTCGGCCCATTTGGTAACGTTGGTCTGTACGAAGACGAATTGGGAAGATGTTGGTTGTGAGGTTGGAGGGTTGATGTCCGCACCCACAACCGATGCTCCTAGGGAAAGGAGAAAGTTGGCCGTCTCGAGTCCAATGCCTGATGAAGTACCTGCGTTGAGTCAGTATGCATGCTTACTGTGATTATTCGGTTCGACTTGACCGTAGTTACGAACTACGTACCTGTGACAACCACAACCTTGCCCTTCAAACCGCTTAATTGCTCGTCCTTGATCGTGAATTCAGCCATGTCGATCGATGAAAGTCAAAAAGTAAATGTCTTGAAGTCTTGTTTCAAGGAAGAAAGGTAATCTGCAAGTCAAAGAACGGGGTCAGCGAGCAACTGATACATAAACCTAGGGAGATTCAAAGTACATTGATGATCGATACTTACTTCAGGGGCCAACCTTGAATGTTTGCAGAATGACAGGAAGTTGTGGAGTGGGGTGAAAACCAATGACGAGGAGGAAGTCAACAAGAGTAACAGCGGTGTAACAGTCCACAGCGACGGGGACTACCGCCCGGGACAGCGGCCTTCATCTAGGCCGGTCCCAGACTCGGGAATCACTGCTTCAAGATTCAGAGCTCCGCTCTCGCGGCACCGTTTGTTGATATCCGGGCGCTGCTCCCACTTTCACTGAGTCGCTCCAATTCTCCGTCATGTATGAAAATAGTAGTGGGAGGGACTTCCCGGCATGCCACTTGAACTTCACCATCTCAAATAAGGAAATTTCGGCATCGATCTTCTTAGGACTTTAGGATATAGAGCATGGGTATCTCAACTACTGAATCCAGTACATGGGATATTTTCTCCTGCTACATAACCCGGAAGCGACGAATGCCAAGGGGCAGGCATTCTTGGGCACCAATAATGTACTTACTAGGTCCCTACATTTTGGGAACTAATAGACAAATAGAATTGCAGAACATAAGTGTTAAAAATTTGTAAAATCATGTTGAGTTAAAAAGCACGAGGCATCTAAGCTTAACGAGGTCTGTATTCCTGACCTGGGTAACACACATCAAAAGAGTAACTTGTGGATAATACCCGTATACAAATTGCATGAATTGGGGACATCAATTTCCAAAAAATACTCCCCTGTCCCTATTCTCTAATAGGCTTGGCTTCCCGCTAGATATCTCGCTTAACCCCTGACAGCAACGTCTTCCATGGCTAGGATCTAACGCAGAATTTGTATCCTACACCGTATTCAGGTCACGTAGGCCGATGGACGCGCAATTTGTAAAAGGTACAGCACCGACAGCTTCAATTATGATTAAAAATCGTATCCACATCATCTGTATTACAAGACACATCCAAATTCCGGAGCTGCTCCAAAGTCTATGCCAAGCAAATATTCAATTTACACCTCAGAAGCCTTGCTGTGGCTCTCCTTGAAATTTTCTTGCAGGCCTCAATGTGTGGGTATAAATATGCTTCAGTAACATAGGTATCCACTTCCTGTCAGGGAGGAGCCGCATGGGTAAGTTTGAGCTTTTTGGGGGTTATGGGAGATCTGCAATACCGTTCGAATCCTTTCCCGCCGAATTCTTACGAGTTCTTGCGGACGCTAACGCCAGATTGGCTGAGTGTCAAGATGTCACAATTTAGGAGAGAAAGCTTAAATCTTTAGGACTTTATCCTGACTCTACAGCACGAAGTATATAGTTCGGTGACTGGGAGCTGCTGTACTTCAACCATTCGCTTTGTAAAAGTGCTCAACTGTTTTTAGTTGGGCAGCTCTTTTTGTGTCTTTCCATCATGGGTAATGCAGGAGGTGATGGCGTTCCTCTTCTTTACACTTCGATAGTGTTGCTGGTTCTTACGTGGTTGACATGCATGTTGCGAGGAGGAGTGAGGATATGGAGAAAAGCGTTGGGCTTAGATGATTTACTGATGTTTATCGGTCTTGTACGTTTGCAATGCCCCTTTCTCTTTCTTAAAGCAGCCAAAGCCTACAGCACTGACAGTTTACAGTTGCTCTTCACAGTTACAGCTTCTCTTTGCATAGTATGTGTATTTTACGGATCCGGGCAGTTCACTGCAACTATAAACCCAGTCGACAACGCAAAGGGAATAAAGGTATGTGTTCTTGGTGTTCTTCTTCCTTCTCGGAAGCAATAGTTCGAGACTTAGGAACTAACAAGTCTCTAAAAGCTCTTCTTCATCGCCGAATTCTTTTACGCCGCTGGTGCAGCCGTGATCAAGTGCAGTATTGCGGTAACGCTCCTTCGTATTGCCGACACCCGTCGACGATTCGTGTATACTATCTGGGTTATTATGATGGCTACAATCCTATCCGCCGTCATCTTTATTATTGGTATTGCCAATATCTGCCATCCAATCAATACGTTATGGGGTGAAAGCAAAGGGACTTGCAACCTTAAGCTCAACAGCGACGTCAGCTTTTTCTTTTCTGCTATCGAGATTGCCACCGACTGGTCCCTGGCAATTTTACCGGCGGCGCTGTTATGGAATATTCAGATGAAGAGGAAGGTCAAGCTCTCGGTAGCTATGATCCTTGGTTTGGCTGCTTTGTAAGTCTCCAAGGCCTCAGGAGGTATTTCGATGCAGGAGACAGTGCACTAACATTTCATCTAGTGCAAGCTGTGCTACAATTGTCCGACTGAAGTTCTTGAGTCTTTACAGTGATCCTACTGAGTTCATGTACAGCACCGGTAAAATCGGCCTGTGGTCCGTAATCGAAGAGGGCATTGGAATTTTCGCCGGTTCCCTCCCAGCGCTTCGCCCACTTCTCTCCCTCCCCTTCTTCACCAATGGTTCTTCCGCCAATGATTCAAGTGGACAAACGCCGGTCTACCCCCAATCGAGGAGCAAACGCAGAGTGATGAGGACGGATGTAGCAATGGATACGTTTCAGCAGCTAGAAGATGGAAAGGATGGAGATGGAGATAGCCAGAAGCACATCTTGAAGGAGACACATGTCACGGTCAATTCGACTAAGAACGGGGTTTCTGATATGCCGAGTGATTGGGAGAGGAGTCAAGTGCTAGGATGGAAGGATAACAACTACGGGAAAGGATCTCCCTGATTGCTTGTCGACTTCGAAGTTTCGACTTGCCACGAAAGATTTGTACCACCAAAAGGAGACAACCATTTAGACTGTACATTATGGAAAGAAAATTTGAAGTGTGATAGCTTTGAGGCCAGCATGTGCGATATCTCGGGTATCAAGTAAGTCTGATGGAACAGACCTATATACTACATTAGCAAGAATTACTAGTGTTAGAACCCCAATGATGCAGCAGGTATGAATGTGTGAGTTCTCGCATGATCAGCTCATTGTAAAAGTATACCTTGGTCGAGCAGATTTGCGGATTGCGTATTCTCAATCAGTGTCACGAAATGAACATTGAATATCTGCTTTGGACTTTTCACAATTTCCTACAGAGAATGAGTCTAATTTTCGCTGTTATACACTGAAGCGTAGAATATCCAAACGTGCGACAACCTGCAAAGGTTGTATATTGGCTAAAAAGCCACAAGGTACACATCCCACATGTAACAAGCAAATACCCTGCAATGAGATGTCACATTCGTGCTTTTACTAAGAAAGGAAGATAAAACGGTCTTGGTAAAAAACAAGCTGCAATCTATACCCTTTAGCTATAATATGGTCTTCGCTCTAACGACTCGCGGACTTGCTCCCTATGGTTACTACTTGACACAATTCCCGAAGTGGCTCTCTACTACTACCTCTTCCAAGATCGAGAACTTAGCAACAGTAGGAGACGTGTTGACACCTCTGGTTGTACCCAGGGTATGCTTGATAATTCTGTTCAGACAAAACCTGGCACCGCAACTGCATCATGAATCGTAAATGGGAGGGTCACGAAACGAAGGCATTGCTAATGAGAGTGATTGATTAAATTATAAAACCTGATAAAACCCGAGCCCACAAGACTTGTCACTTGTCACTTGTCAGTTTTTCTCCGTGGGGGGATACTGCCGATCAGTCAACGATTCGCTCTCGATATATGACATATGCTGAAACTTATTCGCCTGTCAAGCGTTCGCACATTTTAATCACCCCCAGTAAAAGTTATATTGTGTGGAGCTAGATCCTGTACAGGTGGCTACTGGAGCTGAATAACACGAATCGACACTTTTGAATATGTAAGGCCTAGACTTGTTAGTGTCTTTAGTACTAGCAATGATCCATATGGTGGGAAAGGACACCCAGGGGTCTGTTTACATGACTCCGGGGCCCGGGGTCTAAAGCCGTGCATCAGTAGTGGGAAAAGCAGTCCCAGATAATAAAGAATAACGCCTTCTAATGGGGCTTGTCAAGCTTATTTTAAGCGGGGTAACTGCTAAAGTTAGGGAGTTTCAGGTGGTAAGACTAACAAAAACGTTCGGAAGCTAGCTAAGAACCACAGTAGGATTGCTCTGCTTAACGATACAAAAATTGGTTTGTAGGCTCTGAAGCTGTGGAAAATAGACAAAATCTAATCCACAAATTCATATTATTATGATTAGCTAGACCTACAAAAATCCAGGTTTCTGTATCGTTCGCTTATATTGGTTTTGTACACTAGTCAAACATGTAGCTGTAGGGATGTTTAATCACGTGGACGGTTAGTCCTACCATTGATGTAGCAAATAGTATATTTTAGACGATCGATTCTACTGTTTTGGAAGAGAGCTTTCAAGCAAATAAACCTAGTACTTGGTCCCGTGCTAGCATGATTTATTCTTGAAAGCTGAGCAGCAGGGGTACGGGTTTAGTGGGCACCATCCAATACATCAATTGCATCTCAGCTGGAGCAGTAATGAATATAAATGGGATAGTTATTGGCAGACGGAACAGGGGGCTGATCCGGATTAGAGTTATCAACCAGCGGGAGCAGCCGCTTCTGGTAAATGGATAAACATTGACGGGACAGACTATAGCCGATCCGAAAAGTTAGTTGTAGAAATTGAAGATCTTCATCCATCAATATATCTGTACTGAAAGAGGCAGTTGGAAAGGGCCATCTTTCATCTATTTCTCGCGTAATTCCAAATATTTCATACCCTCGCCAACTTAGACTCAATACATACGCAAAATATGGCGCGTAGGGATACAGTATTCACTCTTTAGCGGTTCAGGAGATAAGTAAGCGAAGTAAGCGAAGTATATGAAGGATGTGGCTATAACTAGCGAGGCGTTTTTTGAAGTATCGACCAAGCATGTAATCTCTTAAATCTCAATCCTGGGCACACTCCTATTCCGTAATGTCAAAGCTCGTACTGCCCTCAGCTGCTACCTAGGCTTAGGCACGTATGATGTAATCCTATCTGAATTCGGACGTCATTACAGTATGAACCTGTCCTTTTTGTCTGACTTAACATGTATCGTTTAACAGACTCTGAATAGTCCCAGATAGTTAAAGAAGCCTTTGAAAACCTGCTATTTTTAGTCCAACAGCCGAGCCGCTTAATAAGATGGTTCCTGCGGCTTCTGATGTTCGAATCCCACCAAGGCAATGAATTATCGAAATTGTTTGATATAATTCATAAGCTAGCGCTGCAAGCCATCCCCACAGCAGACTCTGTCGATTCATGAGCCTCCGAAAAGGAGAATACGAGCGTGGTGCCAGTGGCTGCTGCGACCACTTCTCAATAATCGATTAGAAATGACTGATGTCTTTTGTCTACGGAGATTGTCTTCAAAATATTGAGATGCCATTATATCTGGCAACGTCAATTTTCTTCAAGGGAAGCAAGTAATGAGCGGTGCAGGTTGACTAATATCTCTTTTGTTTAGCTCATGCCAATATTTCCCAAGACATCCAATCGTCTATTTCTAGTATTTATTATTTTCGCCTACATACTAAGATTCAGGCGGCTCATAACATATCAAAACGCCAGCATTACCTTAAGGTCCAGAAAACTGCGCCCCTTCCATCATTGGTAAATCACCTAGAGTCATGTAGTCCAGCAAATCCATACCACCAACATTCACTCCTTCCGCAGTTTGGGTAATCGTCTGATTATTAACGTTGTTATAGAATTCCGGCCCAGGTGGAAGATACCACATTTCGTTTCCAGCCCAGTCTTCACCACCAAAAAGCTGTTCCGTCATGTCATTACCATAGGACTGTGCTTGGTTGTATGGTTGGTTTGCGTAAAAGGCGCCAGAATTGAGATCGAAAGGTGTTGCAGAGACACTGTCTAGTCCGTTATGGTTTGGGGTAGGATTTTGGGATACGCCATAGCTGGGTGTTCCAGCTTGCCATTCGCGGATCGTATTGTTATTAGAGTGCTTCACGCGTTTGGCTTCCGAGTTTTGGACAGGACTTCGTGCTCGCTTGTGTTGTTCATCTGCTGGTGGCGCGGGCGCGCTGATGAAGCGGCTTCGGAGTCTGGATGTCAAGGTTTCGAGCAGGTCGGCGAAACGAATTCCCAGGTGAACATCGTCAACGACACAGTTGCGAAGAGCTGAGACTGCTTGGTCCTAGGATGTGTTAGAAAGGAAACAATATATCAAACAAGCAAAAACTTACCATAAGTCCTATGCTAATTTCAACATCGCTCTTGGATGCTCCTAACGCGAATGTCTTGAGCAAGAACATAGCACCGCTTATTATGCGAAAGTACGTGCGGACAGGCGCATGCTTGAGGTAATCTCCTGGCAGGAGTCCTTCTACAACTGTTCGTAACAAGCTTCGACTACCTTCTACAACCTCCCTCACGTATTCTTTATCTGCAACGCTGAAACCTCCAAGCTGAGCAAGTGGGAGCTTTCCAAAATAGTTCTGAGTCTGGGGAGAGAGTTCAGCATTTGGTCCTTGGCCCGCATTGTTCGCTTGGTTCCCCGCATTGGTGGTACATCTCTCGACGACAGCTTGCAAAGACAACGAGTTGACGTAGATTCTTACGTACTCATATTCGATGGTCAAGATGTGTCGAATATATTGGGGTAAATTAAAGCGCTGGAATTCCTTCCACCAATATTTCAGCATAGGCTGGAATGCCTCAAGTTCTTTGATGTAGCTCCCATCTTGAATGATCTTTGTTGTGTATTGTCTGGACCTGAACAACTTTTCATTTCCAAGACGCATGGCATTACTGATACCAGCCCAGCAGTGGATAATCCGGTCATCGAGCTCCAAGTCGGGAATGTAGTTGAGACCTACAGAGTGTCATTAACATCACCACACATCACCACACATCCATAGGACATTTAAATCACAGGCAAATACTTACTGTTAGCGATGGTTGTGTTGGTATCGGGGGTTTTGCTGTCTACAGAAGATTTTCTTTTCCGAGCAGCCAATGCTGGATCTGTATCTCGCAAATTCTCCGGGACCATGTTCGTCCATCCAAGTCTCCCAGCTAATTGTTGAACATAGATCAATATTAACTTCTTGATCCGTGCGGCTCTTAGCTGATAGCCCTCCTCTTTGTACTCAGGTCTAACAATCTCTCCGCCATCGGCCTGAAGTAATGGTTAGCATCAAAACAGTGGAGGTGGATCGATTTGGTTTAACTTACCATAAGCTCCTCAAGATCATCAAAAACACCTAGCTCGTAAGAAAGACCCATCGCTGTACTTAGAAGCATCCAGCACATGCGATCACTCCGCCAGGCCGGCTCGAGCCAGCCTTCAATTCTCTTACCGCCAATGCCTCCCGGCAACCGGTTACCAGTTTCATCTATGGTGCTATAATTGTCATTACCTTCATATGATGGAAGCATAAGCTCATCGGTAGCTCTGAAGACATATTTTAGTAAGTGACCCAGAAATGCGGAGGAATATATTCTTACTCAGCAGGGGGAAAATGAAGGGCTCTAGGGTGCCATTCGGTCAATATCATAAGACTTTCAATGGTGCCAAGGGTTCGCAAGCTGCCTTTCCTCAACCCCCGCCAAGGAGCTGTGGTAGAGTCACTTTGTGCACCCGAGCCGCAGAACCCACCTCCAAATGCCTCCTGTCCCCAGAGACATCTCTCGATCATGCCTCTCAGATAAGTCCACAGCTGCTCATGTATTGCATGTGACCTGCAATGTCCACCAGGACCCGGCATCTTCTTATATCTTGTCGCTATGGTCAAAAGTGTTACAGTGAGGATCGGCTCTTCATTTAGAAGAACTATATGAGTGGCAGGGTCTAAAAATGTAGGCGGTGATACAGGTGTTAGGGGGGACAGAAATTCATAGTAGCTACAAGTGTCAGCGAAGTTATCTCCAAAGGTCCAAAGTGCCTACTAATAGATATAATCGATGGCTTCGGCGGCAGTAAACCACCCAGCTCGGACAAATCTAAATCGTGACCATGCTTTGATAGCATCCTGATAGCCTGGGCCTTGTTCTCTACCTGCAGGTGGCCCATTGCTTGCTAATGAAGGATCTATGGTCGGATCTCGAGGTCTGGGGGGCTGCATATCATTTCGTATATGCTGATTCATACTTTGCATATGCGAAGATATAGGGCGTTGACTTTGAGACGCGTTGCCCATCATTGGTGAGAGTTGAACACTGCCATCTCTTCCGCCTCTATTGTCATCGGTGGCTGCTTTGTATAAGAGATCGAGTGCATCGTGGGGTCTGTGAATAGTTAGCATATATCTAAAGCACTCAACCACTAATCCTGCAGCTGCCCGCACGAACTTCCCCAGGCCGGTAAGGATTCAAGCACATACCCATACACCTCCTTCCGCATAACCAAATTGGCTTCGGGATTCTCTAACTGCATGCTTGACTCATCCATTTGGCGGTACTGATCATCTTGCTGAGGCCGCCTCAATGGCTGCGTTCTTCCAATCGAACCCCCGGGGGTCAATGGTGGTATAATTGGCGCGTTATCTACATATTGTCCTGTTGATCGTACAGACGGCGGCGCTCCCATGCTTTCTTGTCGCATATCCCCCCCAGGTGAACCATGCACCATCTTTCTCCCGTTTCTCACCACATAATCTTCATTGTAGTCAAACCCATCCGGGCTGCCCTCTCTCCCATCCTCAGTCTTGCGCTTCCGCCGGGTAGCAGAGAAGTAACATTCTTTGCTTTCGCGTCGACAACGTACACATGGTGGTTCGGAGGGGTTATCGACACTACCCAGGTCACATTTTACCTTGCGACGCCGACAGGGAATGCAAGCCTGATAGACACGCTTATGCTGTGGTTGGTCGCCTTTCTGACCTGCAGGAGAGTCGAGGGAACCAGTTGAGCTTGCTGGTGCTTTGAGGGGATAGTGTAAAGTTGGGGCCGACATTATGGAGTGGTGATCTTGGTGTTGAACATGCGCTTTGTGGCGGCTGTAAATGGGAGCACAAGCCCCGTCGCAAGCCTAAGGAAACCGAGGATCTGATTTAGGGTTGGCAGGGTGGGGAATTCATGAACTGGTAGAATTCGGCAAGGCTGGGTGTTTTCTGAACACAGAGACTATTGTTGTTCACCGTTGTGTCTATCTTCGAATTCCTCAACCGTAGTTTTTGACGCGATCGTTCCTCACAGGTAGAAAGACTCGATAGGCTGCAGGGGAGTGTCTCTATTAGTATGGCGGGGTAAGCACATAACACTGTGAACCGTTATCCCTCGGCCACACTAAAGAAGTCCAGGCTGAGCGAGGTAGTCCTAGATTCAACATAACGTATTATGTGTATATATATATATTATCTACTTTGATCCCAGCGAGTTCATGAAGCTGCCTAGTATTATTTATTTGTTATAAAGTACCAAACTCTATCACACAACATCCTCCATCGTTTGCTTACACGTGCTATCAGCGGGTCCAGTTCGCGAGTGTGCTGATACTTCATGATCTTAATGTACACCAGTAATTGCAACATCAATTGAAGTTTCTCGGAAGACCACGAAAGGCTAAAGATCCATGACAGGGTGGTTTCTATCCCACAGTTGTTACGCAAATTGAAAGGCACGATCCTCTCTGCTGCCGTTAACAATGTCAACGAGTCGCTAACTAGAGCCAATTGATGAGCTCTCCTCCCTCGTCTCCTTGACAGAGCGCCTCTTTAGGAAAGGATAGTGCCGCGGCAAGGAACAGCACACCAGACAGGAGATCATGGTATCTGGCATTCTTTGCTATCTTTTTGAAAAAATAGACACTCATCACCATGCATCGAAGTTACCAAAACCTCCCGATTTGACTTTCTTCTTGGCAGGCTCCTCTACAAAGTCGTCCTGGACATCGGCAGCCGCGGAGCCATTACTTGCAACTGCATCTTTGAGGTATTTTCCTACACCTCCCGACTGCTCGGGCTGAATGACTGTACCATCACGTCGTAAACGCTTCCCGGTCCATGTTGTTTTATCATCTTCTGTTCCTCCTTGCTTCATAATCTCAATCTTTTCTTTCTCGGCGGCATCGTGGTCTCTTCTTTGCTTCTGAAATTCTTCAAAAGGATCAACGAACACAACAACATGCTCCATTATTATATCCTCGATAGGTCTCTCCCCTTCGCCACTAGGAGCACTCTCCATCTTCTGCAAAACATCCAGTCCGCCCACAACTCGGCCAAAAATGGTGTGCTTTCGATCCAGGTGTTTCGCTGGTTTGTATGTGATGAAGAACTGACTTGAATTTGTGTTCTTCCCTTTGTTTGCCATACTCATGATTCCTCGAGCATCATGGGTCAATGGACCATCGAATTCATCATTGAAGTTTTTGCCCCATATACTGGTACCACCCTTTCCTGTCCCAGTGGGATCACCACCTTGTATCATGAAATTCTTGATGTTTCTGTGGAATGAAACTCGGTTATAGTAGCCTTTTTTGGCAAGCTGCACAAAGTTCCACACTGCTCTAGGTGCGGTTTCTGTCTGTAATTCGATGTTGAGATCACCGAGATTCGTTTCGATTCTAGCATATCCCTTAATCTTTACCTTTTTAGGTCGAAGCATGTATTCCTCGTCGGACAGTAAAGCTCTTTCGCCGCTTGTCTCAGGTGTTAGACCAGTGCTCGTAAAACTCGCTGCTGCTCTTCCTGTCGTGTATTGTGCTGCGTTATATACCGTCTTTTTCTCTTGTATCATTGAGGACCTTGGTATTATTTTGGGGCCACCCGCCTTCGCCAAAGCTTTGGAGTGGTTTGGATCAGGCCTTTCCCTCCTTGCCTTCTCAACTGCCTCCTTCGCTCTCAGCACTTTCTCACCCACCCGTCCCAGCGCACTAATATTGACAGACCCAGATTTTCGCTCCTCTTCTTGTTCTTTGCTTAAAACACTCTCGCCTTCCTTCAAGAACTTAAACTGGCTCATGTCTCGGCTCTCAATGTTCTGCGGGTCCTGGAGGGTGATAATATCTGACCTGCCGAAATCTCGATCATCCACCAAATCTTTCCACATCTTCCCTTTGATATTTAACCTCTCGACCGTCTCCCAGGCAAATACATTTGCTTCACTGCCGTGTCGGATTGCTACAATGTGTGTATTGTCTGTGAAGACTTTGAACGTAACTGGATCCACCATCTCACCCTGACCATCCCCAGCCCTACCCTCGGCATCCTTCACATCTGTATCTCCGTTGCGTGCAAAGTTCAGTTTGATTAGATCCTTGTCTTTTAGTGGCTTTCCATTAATTGGATTCGTTCCATGTTTCGCCAACCAGTCACTAATGACTTCGACGTCGAATATGGTTCCCTCTGGTGTGCACACTGGATGTTTAAAGGGTTGTAAGCTAGCCGCACAAAAGTTGAAGGGCAATCTTTTGAAAGAGCCGTCTGCAGCACCTTGTCTCACATTGGAGCCGGCGCTCGCAGAGTAGGCATCTGAGGAGCTCCATTCGGAGTGAGTAATGTACAGCTTATCGGTATCTACAAATTGGGCATTAGCGATTCAGAGAATACACGAGGTCTGCAGGATTCATAACTTACTTTTACCCATTTTGAATGTTAAAGGTGATGTGCTTTACATGTAAATGGTTTTGGAACTCATGATTTTAAAATGCGAGGCTGAGGCTGAAGGTCCCACAATTTTGAATGTGAGCTCATTGGCGGGGCTTCTCATGGAACCTATCGACACTCATTCATTCCTAGTTTACTGATACACTTCTACAATAGACAACACAAGAGCATTTGATTAGTTTAAAAAAGGTTAAAAAAGACATAGATATGTTTTCCTCTACCTAGGAGGAACAGTTCATGTTGTAGTTCACTTGATGGTCATCCTCCTTTCTTGAAATAGGACGCTGCTATCGTGATGAGTACAAAGCAGTACCTTTATATGGAAATTAGTGTTCAGACTATTTAGTCACATAATCTGGTATTTAATGACCAACACTAGCCAGAAAACGAACATCCTGAAGCTCTTCTTTTGTAACCTATATATCAGTCCGACGCATCCCCTACCCAATCCTCGCTTATGTCAGGTAAGCGAATGAGCCCCTAAATGCAAACACAACTAAAATGCCAGCAAGCGACCATAGAAGATAATAGTTAATTGTGATCAGAATACTGCTGTAAATTGCTCTTATTTGGCAGAAGCCGATGTCCTTAGGTGCAGATTAGAATAAAAAGGAGCATAGATTCATGGACAAACACATGATCGCGATCAGCTGTCTAAAACTCCTTCTTTATTGACTCGAAATATTGGATTGTTGCGAGACAAGAGATTTACATATGAAATATACTCGCTAGTATTTTGAACTTGAGAGTTTGCAGGTGCTTCTTTAAACATCAGAGTTTATAAGCTTCGGCATCGCATCTATTTTCATACACAGCAAATAACAAAATATATGCTTCTGTCAGATTGTCTCTCTTTCCTGAGGAAAATTCCTATTTAGCGGTTCCCATAATCCTTTCCCGTCTATTATTACAGTCAAAAATAGGAAATAATCATGGTCTTCCTTGACCTCCAGTAAGCTTTTTGCTATCTTCATCCTCGCTTCCATCATCCGACCATCTATCACCATCCTCACCAACAGCAAAGATCGTTTCTCCGTCGAGAGACTCTCTCGGAATTTCTTTAGCGGTATTTCGACCAGACGGAGGATCGTACCTCGGTCCTTCTTGCCCAGACTGCGTTCTATCACCTCGATGCGCTCCACCATTCTCCCCATCTTCGTCGTCATCATCCTCAGCTCCGAAGTCCGCGATCTCAAATCCTTCGTCATCCTGTGCTAACTCGTCGCTCATAGCGAACCTCCTGTTATTCGCAGTCGGTCTCCAGAGATATGATATGAAGATCACATCGGCGAGATAGACGAGATTGAGCCACCCATCGAGGATGAACCATCTAGTTTGCCAGTGGAAAGGTACGAAATCAGGATCGTTTGCCGAGGCGAAGGTGAGAGAATTAAAGAAGAAAAATGCGAAAATTACTAAGATGGAGATAAGAATTGCCCACCAGAGTTTGCGATACATGCCGGCTTTCACGGTCTGTTTGCGCTCTGTAAGATCTTTCATCGTCAAATTTAGGGAGTTAAGAGTCCACACATAGAAAGCGGTCAAAGTTCCTGCTAAAGGAAGAATGACGAAGAGGACGAGAGGCCCTAACAAGTGATTAGTGGGCAATCATCATATATTCAAAATTGAACCTACCAGCGGTTTCAGGGGTGATAGTTAAGCTGGCAACTGAGTAAATCAGCCCGAACACAAAATGTCCGGCTGCAAGCCAGCGAACGTAAATCATCGTTTTGCCTAAGCTAGGCTTGACAACGCCGTATCCCATACAGACGATGAGAAGAAGGAAGAAGGAAAATGAATTGCGTCCTGCATTCAAAATCGCCACTATGAACATGAGCGCCTTAGATCCGATGTTCGAGCCAGATCTGTTTAAATAATCTATTTTCATTAACGATGATCTTTAATTCAAAATACAACAGTTTCTTACCATAAAATCCCCATGTCATTAACATTTCAACAATCAAGAATATAATGATAGCTGTGATATAATTTTGTACGGCCACTATATAAAATATTAGTATTTTAGCTAGCCTAAAGTAATGGCACTCACAAATGTCATGTCGATGTTGAACATATAAGAACGCCCAGAAACTAGTATTCGTCAGTGTGAATACTTCACTAAAGAAAATGTTGTGCATACGTTCCAATTACTGCATAAACAATCGTGATAGCCCCATAGAACGGAAGCTTTGCGATCTGTGCAGCTGGTAGCTCTCCGAATGCATTTCGGAACTCCACAGTAGCCGTATATTCCACTCCATCCGGAGTGAAACCGGTTGTACCAACGCAGAAGTATCCAGTCTTCTTAATAGGATAGTTGATTGGTGCGCCTGGATCTTTAAGATGTACAGCCTTAGTAAATATCACATTCTTAGATGTTTCAGTAGCATTCTCCGCCAAGATATATTCTCCTGTCTGATTTGTGTTGCACCATTTGTTTTCTATCGTCTCTGCATCGCAAATGTAGTCTTTCTACGTAAGCTGTTAGCATTCGTCTTGAATTGCCAGTCCAGCGCAATCTGTATACCTCCATCGACTCTGCGGTTGGACGAACTCCTATTAGCGGAAGGTCTTTCCACTCAAATATCACCAAGCTTGCAATTGGATCTGCATCATCTTGCTTTTGGTGCGGTAGAAACTTGACAAGTATATGAGGTTGGGTCGGTCCACCCCAGGTCTTCTTGCTGTACATGCCTGCGCATGACTGTCGACTGTCCGTTGTCTGGTCCTAGTAGAAATTAGATCCACATATCAACGTATTCAACCAGCAACTAACAATTTTGACCTCCAAACCACTAGCTGTCATGCATGATGCCGCAAGCAGGAGGAGCCCAGTAAGCCCTCTTCTCATCTTGCCAGGGCGATAGCCTTGCCGCGTAGCTGAAAGTGTAGACGATTCGGAGTAGCAACTCGGTTGAGGTTAGGTATCACCTATACAATGGCCATGCAAGATGTTTTAGGTTGTTAAGAAGTAAATCGGTTCGGCTCTGGCAGTAACAAATGATGATTGATGCGTGAAGTGTAGATAATCCTCATGGAGCACGAAGAGCAACGTATCTCAAAAAGCGCTAACAGGGGTGTCAGCTCCACTCAAAAGGTGAAGCTGCGAGGCTCAAAAACGAGGCTACAGGTTTTAATCTTTTTGAGTCTTCATATCATCAAAACTGCACATCTTGATTACTACGAGTAATCAATCAAATTGACAAAATGGAGAGGCCAGAGGTAGCGGCAGTCATATGTAATAAATGTAAAGAGAATACGGCAACGTTAAGTATTCGGACGGACAATGTTTGCCAGTAAATTTTACCCCTCCATAAAAGACTTCTACTAAATACAGATAGGAAATGCTTTTGTCAATACATTGCAACAAAAGCTGTAAAACGCATGGAGACATATAGAGTCAGAGGGTCTACAAGTACCGCCAAGAAACTTCTTCTTCCACTATCCTTTGGGTCCTCTTCAGCATCTCTTCTACATATACTGGACCAACATTTGCAGGTACAATATCAAAAGATGAACCGGGCTGCTTATGAATTGCACATAGTTCATGTCGACCTTTACTTAGATGCCACAGATAGGAAGAGCTCCTCGGACCTCTTGGAAAAATACAAAGTCAGGTTTCCGAGACATAAATACTCCAGGGTTGGTCTCGAGGATGCTCTGTATCTGGAAAGTATAAACTGGAAATCGCTAGGCTTGGAGAATGCCCCCAAATTAGATTCAGAGAAGTCCGGTACAGAACAGCTACAAGAACTGATAGGAGTTATGCCATCTGCTACCTCCAAAGCTGATATAGTTTCTACACTACTTACGCGACTCCTAGTGGATATTGCGCAAAAGAATGATTGTGAAACTATCCTGTTCGGAGACTCGACCACAAGACTAGCAGAGAAAACTCTTACCGAAACTGCCAAAGGTCGCGGTTTCTCATTGCCATGGCAAGTTTCCGATATTATGTCACCATATGGTATTGGGTTTAACTATCCTTTACGAGATCTCCTCAAGAAAGAGCTTGTGGCATTCTCATCATTGACATCACCTTCTCTCACTGAGTTGATAATACGTCAAGAGCCATCTTCTCATATATCTGCTTCATCAAAACTAGTTACTATCGATGATCTCATGGCACAATATTTTGAGTCTGTTGAGGAGAATTACCCAAGCATCGTTGCAAACGTAGTTCGGACTTCTAGCAAACTGCAGACCTTGAACGGAGAGCTGACAAAGAGCTGTGGTTTATGTGGACTTCCAGTCAGCCATGGAACAGATGGCATATTCGGATGGGGTGGTGATCAGAACTCGGAATCACGTGTGGAAATAGAACAAGTTGAAAAAGGAATTCTATGTTATGGGTGCTCGAGATCAATTAATGGCTGAGCCATATCTCAGCCATACCTAAATACTTTTAAATACTGGCTCAAGGATGTCAGACTCCTCTAAACGATCTCTGACTACTATACATTTTCATGTCTGGAGCAATTTTTATACAAGGCAGTACTCGATCACTGCATGATAATTGGCCGAAGAGCGATGTCGAGGTGCCTAAACTTGGTTTTTGATATTAGGTGGAAGAACTCGATCCTCGAATTTCCGCATTAGCTTGTTGGTTTGTTCCGCCAAGCTGAGCGTCAAGATCGTGTGTGGTAATATTCTTGCCAAATGGGGGAGAAATCCTTTGTAGATAGCCAACACACCCTCAGTTTTCACTGTCTTTGACAAACAGTCGAATACTCCCTTATACAAGTTCCCATTTTGGTTATACATCCGAGACATGATGGTGTCTAGTTAATTATAATCAGCTACTGAATAATGAGTTGTTTCTGGGAATCATACCTGGTGGGTGCATCACACAACAAACCACGAAACCACTTGCAGTACTGCTCGCCAGATGAAGCAGCGGACCTTCTTCCAAGCCGAGGTGTTTCACAAGCCTCCTCTTCGCAAAGAAGTACGTAGGCAGCTGAACTGAGCTCCCGAAACCCGTGCGTACCATCGCAGCTCCCACGCCTCTGTAAAGTCCACGAATTCCCTCCCCTTTGTAAATCCTCCTCATCCCGTCCACCGCATTTTTATATTCGTGTTGCGTTCCAACTGGCGCAAACGGTGAATAACTTTGTAATCTGGTCTTAACCAAGAAAAAAGGACTTCCAGCAGCCGCGCCTAATATTCCAGAAGATGCGCCGGAGAAAATGTTGATACCCAAACTTTGTGTTTTACTATCGGTGTAGATGGCCGAGGTGATAGTCTGTCGTATTGGTTCATAGAAGCCCAATCTGCAGCCATTGAGAATCATTTGGTAAATATAAGCAGCGCCAATTCCCCGATATATTCCCCGGATACCTTCGTTTGTGACAATTACTTTGACACCGTGGACAGGACCTCTGTACATTTTTGGCTGGTGCGCCTTGTCTTGCAATTCGCCTTGCAGTTGCATGCTTGCGCTACGTGTTAGCGCATGCTGGAAGGAAAAGATTCGAGGATCAGCATTACCGAATCTTGACAGTCTCGAAAGGATGGGTAGCAGTAACAGCTCCGCATGCTGCGATACCGCCAGCTACGAATGCTCTGGAGATACGTTAGCATGGTTCGAACAGCTGAGGTGTTGAACTTCATGTACCCTAAAGTTGTAGCCATGATGTTTGCTATATTTCTCGTGTTGACTGGGTTGAGGTTTTAATATGTTTTTGATGCTGAAACTCAAGCTGGCGAAACCATAAGCTTTCAGCTCGGGTTGTACGATAAGCTTGTACGAGGCGAACAGCACAGGTGCCTCAAATTTTTGGCTCTGTTAGTAATAGTCGCCGTTCTACCTGGTGTCGTGTAATAAAACTGTTGACAAAGCCTTTCGGGAGCCGGCTTCGGAAGAAGAGACCTGAACCGACCGCACATAGCTTGTTGCTCTCTGCATAAGTGGATACATGGATTCAAGCCGTACATCGTAGTCAGCTTAACCCATAGCAAGCCGCTATGTTCAGCGGCATTTTAAAAAACGTGTAAATTGTTAATTTACTCTAAACAATGGCATTTCAGATATCTGAGTTTTAACCCACCGTATTTGCTTTAAGCAGAGATGAATTTAATTTATGTTTGCAAACTAACAAACCACATTTTGCACTTTATTTCATGGCACGATTTCGTGCATTGACTGGAAAACCCAAGGGTGTGGCTAGGTAATTATGTAGTGCTTATATTGATCACAATATGCTCTGTCTTTAACGTCACGAGACCGAATATTCCCTTAGAGAGCTCTATACAATCGTGTCCGATCCCCTTTGTCAACAAGCTTTGTAATAACTGGAAATACAATGTCTTCAACTCCCATGGGGATGGATTCACCATCAAATGGTGGACCTACTGTGCGTCCAAGTGCTCCAACAATTAATACAACTGCCAAAATCTCTGAAGTTATAGCTGTATATCGGCCAACCAAGGTACCATCTCACCAATATGAAAAGGTACCCGTTACTAAAGCAATGACAGCGTCTTCATCGTGATCATACATCATCAAGCTCAAACAAGCAAACCGGTCCAAGCTCTATATTGTCAATGAACTATGATGATGAGGGTGGTCTCCTTCTTACATCTGAGACTGACAATAGTATGCAAGTGTATAATATCAAGGAGGGAAAGCATCACAAAGTTCATCTCAGTCACAAGTATGGTTGTATGCACGCGATATTTTCTCACTCTGCAGGCTGTATTATTCACTCCAGCACCAAAATAAACAGTAAGCGAAGAATGCTAGGGATCTACTCTCAAAGCTAAATATAGTAGATACCATAAGATACCTCTCGACTCATGACAACTCATATCTTCGGTATTTTGAAGGTCATGAGAAGAACGTAACAAATCTCGCGTTGCATCCTGGATCAGACAACTTCCTATCATGTAGTGAAGATAACACTGTACGAATCTGGGACATTGCGACCAAAAATGCCTGCGGAAAGCTGAATCTGAATGGAGCCTATCTCTCGGCATGGGATCCCTCTGGAAATGTCTTTGCAGTCGCTTCGCCCACCGCCCAAGCAATCCTTCTCTATGACTTCCGGAACTATGACAAACCGCCATTTTCTACTTTCGATGTTCTATCGATCTCTCAAGATCCTATGACCAAAGGCTGGAACAAGCTAGAATTCTCGAATGATGGAAAGCATATTTTGCTCGGTACGACGGGCTCTAGCCATTTGCTAATAGATGCCTTTGACGGTCACCTCAAGGCTCATCTCCGACGTGGCGATAAAGGAGTTTCCCGGCGTCTGGCAGCCGGTGAGCATAATCCGGAAAGCACGGATCCTAAATCCTCTGATTTCCTTCATCAGACCACAGGTGATGCTTGCTTTACCCCAGATGGGCGCTACGTTATTAGTGGCTCAAAGAAGAACGTGTTGGTTTGGGACACATTGGCATCAGCTCAAAACAAAAATCTGGCGCCAAGTCATGAGCTAGAGTATAATGGAGAGTCTGCAGTTGTTGCGTTCAATCCGAGGTACAATTTTTTTGCTACAGCGGACAAGGATGTTGTGTTTTGGGTTCCTGATCCCCATTCGATGTAAAATTTGTATTTGGTTGGTTAGCTCTACAGTTTTCACAAGCTAGGAGTGTGGCAGATACCCATGGACATGTAGTAAATAGGAGTTTAGGATGGGTACCAAAAGTAGAATCGAATATCAAGACCATGAAATGATTCTCATGTGAGTTCAAGTTACCTTGCAATCGAATTTTGACTGTACCTTGATCTCGGAAGTTGATTGTTCAGGTATTCCTGACATTAGAAGTAAGATTGATAAGGGCATCCAGAATTAGTGTTTGCCACTGAAGTTGAAGTATTAATATTGAAAGATCGCAAGAAAACTAGTGAATGAGGACTCTACGATAGATAACCCGTTAATAATTCGGAATATAGATATTATGCAAAGCGAACTAATATCAAGTTTTGGGAGCACAGACTGATTTCTCCAACCCGCATGAGAACTGCCAAATATTGTTAATCATTGAGAACATACACTTCCAACTAAACCAAATTAATATCTCTAGTTCGACAAAGAAGCTATTTTACACGGCAGGATGATCTCAATAGACGCCAATTAGCATAATTTTCCTGTTGTGAGGACAAATCACCTCTGAATATAGCTATGGTCTTTGGAGGTAGGATCGGAAACGCGATTGTTTAGGTTTACAAGCTGTGATAGGAGCATCCAAAAGAATGTACTCATACTCCGAAGACTTGGTCTAGGACACCACTGTTCCTCAAGGCATCATGGCACACCCAACAACATAGAGCTTTGACGGTTTGGTTTTGAGAATAGACATCAAACCCCCGTGATATATGTGCGCAGAATCTATTATCTATAGCTGACAAACTTTTGAGAGCTTCGTTATTTATTTACATTTCTGGAGATATGTTGGTAATATATTAAACTACCACTAGTAGGGGTATGAATCCCTACGGTCTCATTTCTGTCCTACAGTCAGGGGCTAGTCGGAATCAAAACATAATCGTATTAAATACTGTGCACCAGATAGTGTTAGGGAACCGTTTCATATGTTAGTTATTCAGCCTTTTTAAATACAAGTTAAATTTTAACTGCAATTTAATTACTAGTTTTTATAGGTTTAAACTCCACCTGTTGTCGACTTAACTTGGTCGGTGGTTTAACTACGCTCCACGACTGCAGTTCCTGGGCAAATTATAGGAAATGAATAACTATGGAGTTTCCTTCGTGAAAGATGGTATAGTCACTTAAATGCATGTGTATGTCAAGCTACTATCCGCTATCACCTATATTAATCACAAGTGAACATGTACAGCACACCATTTAGAGACTCAGAAGAGGGTCAGGACGGGTTTACGTACTAGGTGTTGTTGGTTCCAAAAAAGCCTACCTGCCTTTCTGGGAATACAACCCGCTTCCAACAAGAATAAAGGCAGCCACATAACAGTCGTAATTACATGTCAAAGTCCTCTACCCGTAACTTATTCTGCGAGTATCTCCCCTCTCTTCCATACATTTGGCCGTATACATATATAGACATACTTTGTGTCTGTCATCAATCTCAAGTGATGTCGACGTTCATGGTGTCAGATAATACTACTTTGCAAGCATGTCAAAACAACTTTGGGCCAACAGCCAGCGGGTGTCGGAATGATTTTGACTTTACCCTATTATTTGAGCAGTCGCTTCTCTCGATTGGACCTTCAGCTCTATTTTTGCTCCTGATGCCAATTCGAACTTTACAGCTATCAAAAGAATCATACAAAGTCCGACGAAGTCCTTTGCACAGCCTTAAACTTGTTAGTACTCCAGCCTTGGCTTATATTGGTCCGAAGGGGTTTGATTTAGAAATATGCAATTAATTCTGAAAGGCTACAAGCACTATCTATCTCGCACTGCAAGTAACACTCCTGGTCTTATGGGCTCAACCCACAATCCAAAAAACGCAAGTTTCTATTGCTACAGCAATTTTGGGATTGCTCAGTGCTATTGCGCTTTGCTTGTTAAGCCACATCGAACATTCAAAATCTGTTCGACCATCGACCATAATTTCGGTCTATTTGCTATTTAGCTCAATATTTGATGCTGTCCAGTGTCGTACGCTTTGGCTGACCGAGAACGAACATGTACTGGCGACGGTGTTCACCACGAGCTTGGGAATCAAGCTGATGATGTTTTGCCTTGAAATCAAAGGGAAACGAAACATGCTTCTCGTGGCGTGGAAACACTTGGGTGTGGAATCTACGAGCGGAGTATTAAGTAGAGCTATTTTCTGGTGGATCAATGATCTTATGATCCTAGGATTTAAGACGATGCTCTCCATAGACAGTATGTATACCACTGATCGAGAGCTTGGATCAGAACGCCTTGAAGTGGGACTAAAAAAGGTTTGGGAGAGGAAAGAGAAGAAGGGCCGATATGAGCTACTGTTCTGTTTAATCCAATCACTGAAGTTTCCAATTCTATTGGGCGTCTTCCCACGAATATGTCTCTCTGGGTTTAAATTCGCGCAACCCTTCTTGATTCATCGCGTGATCAACTACGTAAGCGCAGAAGATCATCTCGAAACCAAAAATTCCGGATACGGGCTTATTGGTGCCACGGCAATTATTTACATTGGAATATCTGTGAGCAGTTCCGGGTATGAGCTGTGACTAGGTGCTGATATCAAGTTTATAGATATCGACGGCGTTTTACCAGCACATGGTATACCGAGCCATAACCATGATTCGAGGAGCTCTTTCGTCTCTGATTTATTCTAGAATTTTTCAACTAAATTCACTGACTTCTACCACGCAAGGCTCTGCTACGCTCACCCTTACAAGCACAGATGTAGAAAGAATATGCTCGTCATTCGAGGGTCTGCATGAGCTTTGGGCAAATCCTATTGAAGTTGCAGTTGCGGTCTGGCTATTGCAGCAACATCTTGGGGTAGCTTGCATTGCTCCTGCTTTTGTTGTTATTTGTGCGTCGTCTATAAAGCTTAGAGGCTCAAAGCTGACTACTTTTAGGTTGTACTGGAGCCGCTGCTCGTCTTTCAAAGTATATGGGACCGGCACGAAAGATTTGGAATGATTCAGTTCAAAAACGAGTCTCTACCACGTCGAATATTGTAGGATCTATTAAGGAAGTCAAGCTACTGGGATGGATCAGCACTTGGTTAGAACAGCTTCAGATTCTTAGGATTGACGAGTTGAATATGTCAAAGAAGTTCAGAGTGCTTATAGTATATGCGAATCTGATTGGTATGCATCATAATTGTTGTTATATTGATTCTGCTGATAATTTCTTGTAGGAAACACCCCCTCAATGTTGGCCCCAGTCCTGACTTTTGGGGTTTTTATTCTGGTTGCAAAATTCCAAACACATCAGACTTTAACCATTGCTACGGCCTTCACATCTTTGTCAATCATGTCGCTTCTCATGGGACCTCTAGCAAGTCTACTCGCAGCAATACCGAATTTTGCCGGTTCTCTAGGATGCTTCGATAGAATTCAAACATTCCTTCTAGCTGGAGACTATCAAGACCACCAACAGCCGTTGCTCTCCTCAGATACTCCAGTGAGTAGCGCTGCTGAACTCTCGGATGGCGTTGTTGAGCTTTCTCAGTTCTCCACTTCGTTACCGGAGGGGCTCATTCAGAGAAACAAGGAAATTTTTCTACTGAAAAAATGCTCCTTCTCATTGAAGCCAGGCGATGCTCCAATTTTGAAGGATATAGACGTCCAGATAAATCATTCTACATTCACTGTAGTCATTGGTAAGGTCGGGTCTGGAAAATCAATGCTACTCAAAGCATTACTGGGAGAATTATATTGCTCATCTGGCTCTTTCTATGTCTGTAACAAAAATGGAATCGCATATTGTGATCAGCAGACCTGGCTAATTAATTCGACAATAAAACAAAATATAGTATGTCATTCTAGTTTAGACGAAGAATGGTATAAGACGGTGGTCAATGCATGTGCTTTGGATGAAGATATCCAGGGTCTACCTAATAGCGACAAAGCATTAGTCGGAAGTAAAGGTCTATCCTTAAGTGAAGGACAGAAACAGCGAGTGGTAAGTCCTAGTCCATCTACATTGCTCTGAACTTCCAGTAATGAAACTTCAGGCTTTGGCGCGCGCTCTCTACTCACGGAAAGAATTCCTTGTCATTGACGATGTTCTGAGTGGGTTAGACTGGAAGACTAGAGATCTTGTCTGGTCTCGTGTGTTCGGCCCAAATGGCTTGCTTAGATCTCAGGGTTCAAGTGTTTTACTCGCCACTCATTCTTGTAAGTTCAGATTATCCAGTCTGCAATAATACCATTAAAGCTAAATTACTAGTACGCCACCTGACAGATGCTGATAATATTATTATACTTGAAAAAGGTCGAGTTATTGAGCAACGAAGCTCAGATAGGCTTGAACACACCAACGGACACATTCAAAGCCTCCTCGCTGAAGACGCTGCCATAGCTTTAGCAAATAACGTCGAGGCACAATCCAGCCCAATCCTACTAGATCGAAACACCCCAGAAGACAGCGATGTACCCCAGATCAGCAAAAATAATCAAACTCTGAAGCGGTCTGGGGAGACGGCACTTTACCAATACTATTTTCAGTCCATTGGGTGGGTTTACGGTATCCTAGGCTTAGGACTAAGCGCATTATCTACATTCTTTATTTTTTTCCCTCGTAAGTTTGCCATGTCTTTTAGTCTACCGTATGAAACTGTCTGATCACATATAACTTATAGAAATATGGTTGATGTATTGGTCACAAGCGGATACATCTCATCCCGGGGCTCAGTCTGGAATGTATTATAGCCTTTACGCAATGTTTGGTATTGTTGGCTTGCTTTGTACTGGTCTGAATATATGGTATGTGTTTCGTCAAAATATTATAAGCCCTTAGTAGCTTATGTCTTCAATACAGGTTTATGTTCGTCATTGTCGTCCCCAAGTCGGCCCAAAATTTGCATTGGATACTGCTTAAAACAGTTATGAGGTACTATATATATAGCCAGAGAGTTCGGTTTTCTTTCTCATCACTGACAACTACAGTGCACCTTTGTCCTTCTTCGTTTCTACAGATACGGGAACTGTCATCAATCGGTAGGTTATCACTCCTTGCTCACAGTGCGCTTTAAATAATGACTTCTATTCAGATTTAGCCAAGACATGTCCTTGATCGATATGCAACTACCAAGTGCCTTGTTCACTACCCTTTCTGGTCAGTTGCAAGTTCCCACCAGGCCTTCTATCTAACAACTGTTACACAGGTGCTTTCTCATGCTTAGCTAGCGCAGTAATCATTCTTATTGGCGCCAAGTATTTATCCATAGTATTACCCTTTGCTTTGATCGCACTTTACATCCTCCAATTGTTTTACCTACGGACTTCGCGCCAAATCCGACACTTAGATATTGAGGCAAAATCACCCCTTTATTCTCACATTCTTGAGACAGTCAATGGACTTACAAGTATCCGCGCATTTGGATGGCAGTCTCGATTTTGCGACAAGAATACACAATTGCTGGATATATCTCAACGTCCCTTCTATCTTATGTATTGTATTCAACGTTGGTTAAATCTAGTCCTCGACCTTTTTATTGCGGCCTTAGCAGTTTTGCTGATAACAATGGCGATTCAGATGAAGGAAACAACAAGTGCTGGCGCAATTGGCCTTGCGATGGTGAATGTCTTAGGTTTCAATGAAAATCTGTCTGAATTCATCCTTTCTTGGACGTCCTTGGAAACGTCTCTCGGTGCAATTGCTCGACTTAGAACTTTCGAAGCTGAGACACCATCGGAGCCAATAATAAGTCAACCTCGAGAAATACCTGAAAGCTGGCCTAGTCATGGATCTATTGAGTTCAACGATATCACGGCGTTGTATTCTGCTAGCACTAAACCAGCACTAAATGGCCTAACTCTTTCCATCAAGGCCGGCGAGAAGGTTGCTATTTGCGGTCGTACAGGCAGCGGAAAATCATCGCTACTTCTCACGCTCTTTCGCCTTCTTGATTTAAACAACGGGGAGATCAGAATTGACAATATCAACATCTCTCACATATCCCAAAACACACTGCGCGAGCGGTTTAATATCATACCACAGGAAGCGGTACTATTTCCTGGTAGTCTACGCTTCAATATTTTACCTCCTAAGCTTCCTGAGTCCCGTCGACCAGAAGATGATATAATTATTGGAGTTCTGGAACAAGTTGATCTCTGGAGCGTTGTCTCTACGTACGGCGGCTTAGATGCAGATATTTCTGACATTCCTCTTTCTCAAGGACAAAAACAACTTTTCTGCCTTGCTCGAGCGATCTTACGCAAGGATCTTGGCAGAGTTCTTGTGTTGGATGAGGCAATGAGTTCAGTTGATCAGCATACTGAGGAGTTGATGACAAGAACGATTCGGGACGTGTTTCACCAACATACTGTGCTTGCTGTAGCACATCAACTCAATACTGTTGTTGACTTTGATAAAATCGTGGTGATAGAAGATGGAAAGGTAGTAGAAGTTGGCAGGCCAGAAGATCTCATGAGGAAAGAAGAGGGAAAATTTAGAGAACTTTGGAACAAGGGCATGTAATGATCAGCCCTGTGATTTGTCGTAAATCCTCATACAGGGACTTATAAACACTAGAAAGCAAGTGTCTGTTCAACATTCTGTGACACATTGAATATCGTTTAAACGGAAACCAAGAATAATCAGGTAAGGTATGTTAGTGATAGCTGTGTCGGTCTGTAATTGACTGAAGATTTGAGTAGAGAGTAATTCACAAAATACAATACTTTGAATTATTATTTTTGAACAAGAAGCATATCCAAACACCTTAAATCTAGGGTCTAACCCACTACTATATTCTCAAGCGGGTGAATGATATTGAAGTGAACGTACGCGGACTTGATGTTGCCCAAACTTGCTCCAGTCATGTATGTATATGCTGGATATGACCAATCAGGATTGTCATAGACATATTACCATATGCAATATAAGCTCCGTTTTCAGAATTTCTCAGCCTCCCCATCAAAAAAATGCGCGAGGTAACTAATTTTGACATTTTGTAACAATACTCTACCAAAATCTATTTAATTTATTAGGG